>Ga0316604_10000710_pt1 | contig 36291 bp, 37 predicted proteins | sample OWC_soil_day20_C_FD_207650 | JGI IMG/M metagenome (GOLD analysis project Ga0316604, IMG submission 207650) | Wetland soil microbial communities from Old Woman Creek delta, Ohio, United States - OWC_soil_day20_CT | ecosystem: Environmental > Terrestrial > Soil > Wetlands | place: USA: Ohio... | reverse complement strand
CGATAGGAATAACCACCCTACCTAGTTCGTCTACTTTACGTACAATGCCAGTTGATTTCATTTTCCTGTCTCCCTTCACTCTACAATTAATTTTCTAAGAAACATCGAATAACAATATTCGACAAAAATCGCTCAACTAAATAATACCAAATATTACAATGCGTGTCAACCCAGTTATTTACAAAATGAAGATTTTTTTTTCAAATATGTCAGTTGAGAGGAATAAAATTTCTATTCATTGTCATATACTACTACATTCTGTCGAAAAATACAACTATTGACAACCATATTTCCAATGCCTATAATTGGAAAAATAAAGTAGTGCGTTCACTGAAGGAGGACATTATGTCAAAGAAACCCTTTTATATTACCACACCTATATATTATCCGAGTGACCGATTACATATTGGACATGCATACTGTACTACCATTGCAGACAGTATTGCCCGTTTTAAGCGGTTATCAGGTTTTGATGTATTCTTTTTGACAGGTTCTGACGAACATGGCCAAAAGATTCAGCGTAAGGCTGAGGAGACGAATACTACGCCGCTGGCTTATGTGGATAAGATTGTGGCTTCATTTAAACAACTATGGGAAAAACTAGATATATCCAATGACGATTTTATTCGTACGACTGAAAAGCGGCACCACGATTTGGTACAGGCAGTTTTTCAAAAAATCTATGATCAGGGTGATATTTATAAAGCGGAATATGAGGGCTGGTACTGTACGCCTTGCGAGACCTTCTGGATGGAACGTCAGCTAACTGACGGCAAATGCCCGGATTGCGGCCGGCCGGTCGAAATTGTCAAGGAAGAAAGCTACTTTTTCCGGATGGCTAAGTACCAGGACCGGTTGCTGAAATATATTGATGAAAATCCAGATTTTATCCAGCCGACTTCGCGCCGTAATGAGATGCTTAATTTTATCAAGGGCGGTCTGGAAGACTTGTGTGTGTCTCGAACAACCTTTGATTGGGGAATTCCGGTTCCCTTTGATACCAAACATGTAGTATATGTTTGGTTTGATGCGCTGACCAACTATATTACAGCAGCCGGGTACTTAAATGATAAAGAAAAATTTGCTAAATATTGGCCTGCTGATATCCACTTGGTAGGTAAGGAAATTGTGCGTTTCCATAGCATTATCTGGCCGGTAATTTTGATGGCACTGGGGATAGAATTGCCTAAGAAGGTATATGGTCACGGTTGGCTGGTAGTCGAGGGTGACAAGATGTCTAAGTCTAAGGGCAATGTGATTGATCCGTTGGCCTTGATTGATGAATTTGGTGCCGATGCTATCCGCTATTTTCTGCTGCGGGAAATTACCTTAGGGCTTGACGGCAATTTTTCGCGTGAGGCACTCATTAACCGGATTAATGCCGATTTAGCTAATGATTTGGGAAATCTGCTACATCGCAGTCTGAGTATGATTGGCCGCTTTAATGGCGGCGTTATCGAAGCACCGGGTGAGAGTGAGGCTATTGACCAGGAACTTATTGAGTTAGCGCGTATCACGGCCGCTCGGTATGAACAACATATGGAGCAGCAGGATATTAATGCTACACTCAAGGAAGTATGGGCACTTATTGGGCGTACCAATAAATATATTGATGAGACCGGACCTTGGGCGCTAGCTAAAGACCCTGCCCAAAAAAGCCGTCTAAATACCGTACTGTATAATTTAGCCGAGGTTCTACGAATTGTGGCTATCTTGATTTCACCGTTTATGCCGCAAACAGCCCCCAAAATTTGGCAGCAACTTGGTCTACAAACTGACTTTGCCAGTGTGCAATTTAATGAGGCTCAAGCCTGGGGCTGGTTACCAGTTGGCACTGTTGTAGCCAAAGCTGAGCCGATTTTTCCCCGCATTGAGGAGCAACCTGACAGTCAGGCTGAAACACAAGCGGCGCAAACAGCAACTATGCCTGCACCCCAAGCGGAGACCCCGGTCACGCCGGGTATACCGGAAATTACCATTGAGGAATTTGCAAAAATTGATTTGCGGGTAGTCAAGGTACTGGCAGCCGAGAAGGTTAAAAAGGCCGATAAGTTATTGCTTTTAACGGTAGATCTGGGAACAGAACAACGTACTATCATTTCAGGGATAGCCAAACACTACGAGCCTGAGCAACTTGTGGGGCAAAATGTTGTTATGGTAGTTAATCTGAAGCCTGCTAAAATTCGGGGCATAGAATCCCGCGGCATGGTATTGGCAGCCTCCTGTGATGAAAAATTGCAGCTTGTGACTGCTGATATGCCGCCTGGCAGCAGGGTGAAGTAAGATGCTGTTTGATTCACATGCTCATATTGATGATAACCGGTTTGACGAGGATCGGGCTGCAGTTATTGCACGGGCTCAGGAAGCCGGCCTTGTGGGGATATTGAACGCTGGTGCTTGTATGGAATCTTCGGCCCGTTCAATCGCATTAGCAGAGGAACATGCATTTATTTATGCCGCCGTTGGTATCCATCCTCATGATGCCAAAGAAGCCAAGGACAGTGATTATGAGCAGCTAGCTGATTGGACACGTAAACCCAAGGTTGTGTCTATTGGCGAAATTGGGCTTGATTATTATTATGATTTATCACCGCGCGAGCTTCAGCAGCAGGTGTTTATCCGTCAGCTTGATGTGGCGCGCCAATGCAATAAGCCGGTTATTATCCATGACCGGGATGCCCATGGTGATTTGATGGCGATTATTAAAAAAGAAGCCAAGGGTTTAACAGGTGTGCTGCATTGTTATTCCGGTAGCTTAGAGATGGCCAAGGAAGTTATCAAGCTGGGTTTTTACATCTCCTTTGCCGGACCGATTACTTTCGCCAAAGATGGCAAGCTCAAAGAGGTGGCGGCAAACGTACCCCTTGAGCGGCTGCTGGTAGAGACAGATTGCCCCTATTTGACGCCTAAGCCCTATCGGGGCCGGCGCAATGAGCCTGCGTATGTCAAATTTACAGCAGAAGAAGTGGCTTGTGTCAGGAATATGGAGTTTACTGCTCTGGCGGAGGCAGCGACAACAAATACAAAGCGGCTTTTTGGCATTGCGTAAGTCATATATTTCATAGAAAAAATAAATATTTTATACAAGCAGGAATAAAATGGAAATTCAGCGAATATTTTACAGTAATGGAATATCGCTGAATTTCTTTGTTTTTAAGTATGAAATTTAAAATAAGCGGAAATAGTACGAGCAATATCTGGATAATTATGGTTAATTTATTGACTTATTAACCAAATTATGATATAATCTTATGGCTCGCGAAAGGGGGTATTTCATGAGTGATGAAAGGTCTATACTAGCAAAGTATGGTCAGCGAAAAGTAGTGTTGATTTTGGCGCTATTGCTGGCATCACTGGTGGCAACCGGATTTGTTTGGGCGCATAAACAGGTACATATTATTACTGATGGTCAAAATTATACTGTCAGTACCTTGTACTCAAGTCCGTATAAAATCTTACAACAAGCTGGAATTACACTTAGTCCCGAAGATGAAATCAGGTTGTCGACAGCCAGTGTGACTACCGGAACCGTCATTGAGGTATTTCGTGCCGTACCTGTAACCGTTATATATCAAGGGAAAAATATTAATTTACTTGCAGCTAAGCCCACGGTGCGGGATATTGCCAATCAGGCGGGAATACCGCAAGAAAAGGTAAGGTTGATGCCGGGAGATGACACTAAGCCGGTTGCCGGCATGAACATTAAGGCCATTACATTAAGTGAGAAGATTGAAGAGCAGGAAATTCCTGAGTTGTACCAGATTATTCGTCAACCTGATCCTACCCTGGAAAAAGGGGTGGAAGAAACTATGCAGGCCGGAGAGAATGGTCTTAAGAAAGCCACGGTTCGTGTTAAGTTTGAAGATGGTATTAAAGTTTCTGTCGATGTTTTGTCCGAGGTTGTGGCAGTAAGTGCTAAGCCCCAAATCATCCGGGTTGGAACTCGGGATAGGGTAGACACCTCGCGGGGGGCGATGCGGTTTAGCGGTGTACGCTATATGGAAGCTAGTGCCTATTTACCAACAGATGGGTCATCCCAGGGATTGACGGCCACCGGAATTGCAGCCGGGCATGGTATTGTTGCTGTTGATCCGGAAGTTATCCCGTTAGGTACCCAAGTGTATGTTCCAGGCTATGGGATGGGGCTGGCAGCCGATACCGGCGGTGCCATTGTTGGTGACAAAATCGATTTGTGTATGGAAAGTGCCAGTGAGGCCAGACGGTTTGGCCGCCGGACAGTGAAGGTCTATATCTTAGATGAGTAAGGAAATGGCAGAGTTTTGTGCTCTGCCATTTCCTTTTTGAATTATATATTTCTGCATTTAGAAGGAGTAGCTAACTCAGGCAACGAAATAGAAACAATTACATTTATGGTGAAGGGACTGGTGTTATTGACTGGCATTAACCTCGGTTTTTTGAAAGATTGTTGGCAATTGGCCCGTGGCTATTGGTCTTCAGAAGAGAAGTGGCGGGCCTGGGGACTAACGGCGGTAATTGTGACGCTGAACCTAGCGTATGTCTATATTTTGGTATTATTTAATCAATGGAATAACCGCTTTTATAACGCCCTACAGAATTTTGATAGCGAGGAAGCTTTCAGCGCTTTGCTTGAGTTTTGCGGGTTGGCTGCTATTTACATTATTGTTGCTGTGTATCAGCTGTACCTACAGCAGATGCTGGAGATAAAATGGCGGCGATGGATGACGCAGCAATATTTGGACAGTTGGCTGGCAAAACAGACCTATTACCGGCTGCAGCTTATCGAGAATAACACCGATAACCCTGATCAGCGTATTAGTGAAGATTTACGGCTGTTTACTAATTATACTCTGCGGCTGTCATTAGGTCTCTTAAAAGCAGTGGTTACACTAGTATCCTTTATCGCTATCTTGTGGCAGTTGTCAGGTACACTTACCATTCCTGTAGGCGGGACAGAAGTGACGATCTCCGGGTATATGGTATGGGTTGCCATATTGTATGCGGTTGTCGGAACTTGGCTGGCTCACAAAATTGGTAAACCGTTAACCAAACTCAATTTTGATCAGCAGCGCTATGAAGCTGATTTTCGTTTTAGCTTGGTACGACTGAGAGAAAATAGTGAGAGCATTGCCTTTTATGGCGGTGAATCCAGGGAAGGTCAGTCGTTTATGGGCAGATTCGGCAGTGTCTTGGATAATTTCTGGCAGATTATGAAACGTCAGAAACAACTGACTTGGTTTACCGCAGGTTATGGACAAATTGCAATCATTTTTCCGTTTTTAGTAGCTGCTCCCCGGTACTTTGCCAAAGAGATTCAGCTTGGTGGCTTGATTCAGACTGCATCGGCCTTTGGTAAGGTACAAGATGCGCTATCCTTTTTTGTTGATAGCTACCCCTTACTGGCCGAGTGGAAGTCAGTAGTTGACCGACTAACCGGCTTTGTTGGTAATATGGAGAAAGTAAATGCGCTAGCTGATACCGGTGCAGCGATTCATCAGACGGCTGCGCCGGCATTGACGATGTCTGGCCTGAGTATTTATTTGCCAGATGGACGGCTGTTGTTGTCAAAACTCAATTTGTCATTGGCAGCAGGCGATTCTCTGCTGGTGGCTGGTCCTTCTGGCAGCGGTAAAAGTACGCTGTTACGGACGCTTTCCGGCTTATGGCCATATGCTCAGGGAGATATAACTGTGCCTGAAGGCCAAAGTTCCCTGTTTCTGCCGCAAAAAGCCTACTTGCCGCTTGGCACGTTGCGGGAGGTTTTGCTCTACCCGGGCCCCCGGCAGCCGGTTAATGATGAAGACATTTATACTGCTATGTCGCTGTGTAAACTGGAGGGGCTGAAGGATCAGCTTGATAGGGTGGAAGAATGGTCACATGTGCTGTCGCTGGGCGAGCAACAGCGGATTGCTTTTGTGCGGGCTCTTATTCATAAGCCTGAGTGGTTGTTTATGGATGAGGCGACATCAGCTCTTGATGAACCTACAGAACGTGTATTGTACAAACTACTGTGTGATCAGCTGCAAAATACGGCCATGATCAGCGTTGGTCACCGGGGTACACTAAACAGCTATCATAAAAAGAAATTGACCCTGGACGGAGCCGGGTGTTGGAGTCTGCTTACTTTATAACACTATAGATAAAAAAGCGCTAAATGTGATACTATATTCATAGTGCGTGTTACGTTAAAAAATGGAGAGCGAAATGATTAAAGAAGTAATAGTAGTTGAGGGCAAACAGGACATTGCTGCTGTTAAACGGGCAGTGGATGCGGAATGTATTGCTACAGATGGGTTTAACCTATTGCCGCGCACCATAAGCCGGATTGATGATGCCTATAAACGGCGGGGGATTATTATTCTGACTGATCCTGACAGTGCGGGTGAGCGCATTCGTAAATACTTAGCCCAGCGCTTTGCCGAAGCTAAGCATGCGTTTGTACCAAGAGAACAAGCCTATGCGAATGATGATATTGGCATTGAACAAGCCTCGCCGGAGGCCATTCGAGATGCGCTTAGTAAAGTGCGGCTGCATGAGTGGCAGCCATCAAGTGAATTTAGCTGGCAGGATATTATAATAAACAGATTGACAGGTGTGCCGGACGCCACTATCCGCCGGGCGGCGGTTGGTGAAAGTCTGGGTATCGGCTATGCTAATGCTAAGGGGTTTTTTTATCGGCTCAATCATTATGGTGTTACCCGCGCCGAGTTTGCCGGGGCGTTAAATAAGTTGGATGCTGCTGCTAATCTAAGCAGCGGTGTGGAGGAACCAAACTATGGCGATTAAGCCGTGCATTGCCCAAAAAGAGGTAACTTTACATATATTAAAGACCTTTGGTATTCATATGAGCAAGAAATTAGGCCAAAATTTTCTGATTGACAACAATGTCGTGGCAGGAATTGTGTCGGCTGCTAATGTTTGCGAAGGTGAACCTATACTTGAGATTGGACCGGGGATTGGTACGTTGACCCAGGGACTAGCCGAAGCGGGGGCCGAGGTTACTGCAGTTGAGCTTGACCGTCGCCTGCTGGAGATCCTTGGTAAGACGCTGGAAGGGTATAATAATGTCAGGGTTATTCATGGTGATATTTTAAAAATTGACATTTCCCGGGAAATAAACAAAGAAAAATACAAAGTTGTCGCTAATTTGCCCTACTATATTACGACTCCTATTATCATGAAATTTTTGGAAGAAAGGCTGCCTGTCGAACTGCTTGTTACTATGGTACAAAAAGAAGTGGCGCAGCGTATGGTGGCCAAGCCTGGCGGCAAAGATTATGGGTCATTGTCAGTAGCTGTTCAGTATTATACAGAGCCGGAAATCATGTTTATTGTGCCGCCGCAGGCTTTTATTCCGAAACCTGCGGTAGAATCGGCCGTTATCCGTTGTACTGTGCGTACGGTGCCGCCGGTTGAGCTTGTTAGTGAAAAAATGTTTTTCCGGGTTGTTAAGGCTGCCTTTGCTCAGCGCCGGAAAACCTTGGCTAATGGCCTTAAGGCGGCTGGCCTTAGCAAAGAAGAGCTGGAGCAAGTATTGACGCAGGCCCAAATAGATGGCGGGCGTCGTGGCGAGCAATTATCGCTGGCCGAGTTTGCCGCTATTGCTAACGCCTGGTCAAAATTAGTAAGTGATAGTTAAGTGGAATTAAAAACCTTAAAGCCCTGCTCATTTTGAGCAGGGCTTTTCGTTAAGAAACATATCTAACAAATCTAAGCGTCGGTCAATATGATAACCCAGATAGGTTTTGTTTTGCCATTGACGGTTGCGACTTTGGTCATGAAAGGCAGCAATGGCTTCCAGGCAATCGCCGACAATGGTATCAATGATTTTGTTGGTATGAATTTGATTTTTCACAGAGGAGCCTAGACGGTAGTGGGGAATAGTAGTGGCTACATCAATTTTCAGCTTGTGCATGCGCGCAAGCGCCATGGTAACAGGAGGAATAGCCAGCTCACGCAAGGGCACTGTTTCCAGGAGACGGCGGGAGACGGCGTGGGGGCCATGGGCCGGGCTGGCTAAATTAATTTTTTTATCAAGTCCCAACTCTTTATTAAGATTAAGACGCCATTGAAAAGTAGGGTTATAGCGTTCGATATGGCGAGGCGGAGAAGGATAACAATTGGTTAAGGCCATATCCAAGTGTTTCAACAATACGCCATCAACCAGCTCCATCAAATTCTCATTAAACGTACCTACCATGTCGCCATCAACAAAAATGACAACATCGCTGCCCAGTGCCAAAGCCACTTTAGCGCCAATGGCGCGGGGCGTGTCAATGCCTAAACATTCATGGAAATAGATAATTTGGAGTTTTGGAAGACGCATTTGTAAAACTTCGCGCATTGTGCTGTCTTTGGAACCATTGGACACTAAGATAATGTGGTCAATCGGCAATGTCCCCAAATTTTGCAATACAGTGCTAATGCGCCCTCCCTCATTTTTGGCCGGAACGACCACGCAAATCACGTCCATCACCTCGGAGTAAGGATGCGTGTAGAAATGTATGCTGAAAGCAGCCTTATGAGGGCTCACTATAGTATATAGCGGAGAGAAGGCATTTGCCACTAGGTGCAGCCAGTAATTTTGTGGCACTTTAACTGGGCGCTACATAGGATGTAATAGTTATAGCCACTGGTTAAGGGGGGATTAAGGTGGACATTCAAGTAGGCGACCTAGTTGTTAGAAAATCTCATGGCGGCGATATTGTTTTTAAGGTAACTGACATATTTGTCGACGATACCCAACAAACACACTGCGTGCTAAAGGGACTACATTTACGGCTAATGGCTGATTCGCCTATCGATGATTTAGAGCCGATTGAAGCAGAACATTTACGCAATGAAATTGTTCGCATGGAAAATATGCATAACAATACCCTGCGGCAGGTTCTGGTACGCCGCAGCCGTGAACGGGAGCAAATTGAGTTAAGGCGATCTGAGGCCACCAAGAAATTTACATTTTTTGATTTGCCTGGCCGGGTATTGCATCTTGATGGTGATGAGGAATACCTTAAAATGTGCTTGAAAACCTACAACCAACTTAATCTTCAGGCAGAGGGCCATTGGGTGGAAGAAAATAAACAAGCGGACGTTATTATCAATTTATTAGAAGAAATCCGGCCGGATATTCTGGTGCTTACAGGTCATGATGCTTTAATTGGCAATGGTAAAAAAGATATAAGTGATATCAATAACTACCGCAACTCGAAACACTTTGTGGCAGCTGTAAAAAAAGCTCGTCTGGTTGAGCCTTCCCGCGATGAATTAGTTATATTTGCCGGGGCTTGCCAATCACATTTTGAGGCTATTTTATCTGCAGGCGCCAACTTCGCCAGCTCACCTAACCGCATTTTTATTCATGCGTACGACCCGGTATTTATTGCGGAAAAGGTAGCTTTCACACCGATAAACCGGACAGTTGATGTAAGTGACGCTATTACGGCATCAGTAACCGGAGTTGATGGCGTAGGTGGTCTGGAGACCAGAGGGAAATTCCGGTTGGGTATGCCGAAAACGCCATTTAAATAACAGTAGACCTATAGTTAAAAAGGGAAAGATAACTATTTCGACGAACTATTATCTTGTTGAAATACTAATTGTATGTGGAGGTCAAATGTGGTAGTAACAGAAGATCAGCAAGGCAGTAGGAATGCCCGTAAGGCTGGCGGCGTTTTTTATACGCCAGTACATATTGTGAAATATATTTTGGCACGGACGCTGGCGCAGCATGATATAGTGGCCAATCCGGTACCGCAGGTTCTTGATCCAGCTTGTGGGTCAGGCAACTTTTTGGTGGCGGCCTATGATTTGCTGCTAGCTAAGTTTGTTGAGAACCTGCCTGTATTGCGAGTCCGGTATGCGGAGCAGCGCTACATGATCCAAACTGCTATGACCGAATATTATCTTGATGGCAGATCCTACTGGCGGAGCGAAAACTTACATTACCACATTGTCCACTATTGTTTATATGGAGCTGATATGGATGAAGCTGCAGTAAATCGGGCGCAAATGCGTTTGGCGGAAAAGCAAGCTGCATTGTCACTGGCTTCGGATATTATGAATTTGGTTAGCTGTGACAGTTTAATCAAATGGGAAGATAATCTGATAGAGGTGGGTGGTTGTACCGAAAATGACCGTTTGCGGCTAGCCGAGTTCTGGGCACGAAAATATGATTATGTTATTGGTAATCCACCCTATATCAGTTTTGGATTAAACCGGGTAGGTAAAGTGACTGTCGAGCAGGCGCAGTATTTGCGGATGAACTATCCCCATTCAGCGCAGTATAAACTTAGCTATTATGCGCTATTTTTGGAACGTGGTATTTTGGCGCTAAAGCCAGGGGGTTATCTCGGCTATATTACGCCTGACAGCTATCTGCTAGGGCGCTACTATTCCAAAATTCGTGAATTTATTCTTGCTAATTGTAGGGTACAAGAACTGGCATTGGTGAGTACGAAGGTGTTTGGCGGCGTAGTGGTGGGAATTCCGGCTATTACCATTTTGCAAAAAGAAAGTAGTGAGGAAGCCAAATCGATGGCCGCAGTAACGGTCAAGAAAATTAATGAAGCAGAGCTCGTACCTATTGTCTATCAATATCCGCAGGCGTATTTTTCTGAGCAAGTGTATAAACGGTTTCGGTTGTTTTTCCTGGCAAGGGATAAAGATATTGTTGATAAGCTGGATCATGCCTCCTGTCGGTTTGGTGATATAACAAAAATCAGGACAGGCATGCGCTCGCTTACTGTGCAGGCAAATATAAAAAGTAAGGTGAGGCAAGGCGATACCTGGCGACCAGGGCTGGTATCCTCAGCGCAGGTATTGCCTTTTGCCCTTTCCTATCAGGGTGACTGGTTGGACGTTGATCCGACCAAACTAAATAAAGGCGGTTGGGATGGGGAGGTCATGGCTGGATCTAAGATCTTCCTCAGGCAGACAGGCGATAGTTTAATTGCTGCTGTAGATAAATCGGGATATTACCATCTGAATAATATTCATTCGCTGGTGGTAGATAACGGTGAGCTTAGTTTAGAATATTTGGTGGCTATTCTTAATTCCCGGTTAATGAATTTTTATTACCAGACTGTGACTTTGGAAAAAGGGCGATCTATGGCGCAAGTGGATATTGAAATGGTGGAAAAGCTGCCGCTAATCATTGACCAGCAGCGTGCCAGTTCGTTAGCTCAGTTAGCAAAACAGTTGGCCGAGCAAGGTGGCTGTGGGATTGAAGATAATGGTATCTCTAATGAACTGAATAAACTAGTCTATGAGATATATGGGCTATCTGTGAGCGATAGCCGGTATATTGAGCAGAGCATGAACAAACAGGCGAAGAGACATACATAAATTGTCATATGCCTAGAAACAGGAATTTACGCAAAGGGGTCGAATATTACATAACATCAGACTGATTGATCAGTTTGCAACTAAATGAATGCCAATATAAATGGCGATAAATTCCTGAAAAGGAACACTAGAAGGTTGGTTATGTAAAATTAATGAAGATGAAAAAAACGGTAACTAAAACAATTTTCGGGTTGATGATAATGTCGCTGCTTACTACCTCTTTTGGTGGTGCATGGGCGACAACTGCTTATGCGGCAGAGGTAAAAGAAGAATCTGTTCAAAATGGGGATAACAAGGCAGCTGTTGGCGGCTTAGTAGCCCTTGGTTTACTGGCTGTGGTCGCTGGCGGGAAAAAGGGTGGCCGTAGTGAGTCAACAACAAAAAATACGACTACTACTCCGACGACGACACCTACTACTACGACTACTACGCCGGGTACTTCTACTACAGGCTCAACAGCTCAGCCGGCAACAACTACCTCAGGGCTTACAGCCGATGAAGCCAAAGCGTTTCAATTATTAAACGCTGACCGCGCAGCCAATGGTCTGCCTGCGCTCAAAATCAACACGAGCCTGGTGCGTTTAGCGGAAAACTATGGACAGGATATGATTAATCGTAACTATTTTTCGCACTACAATCCGGAAGGACAATCCCCTTTCGATCGTATGCAGCAAGCGGGTATTAGCTACAGCGCTGCCGGTGAGAATCTGGCCATCAACAGTAGTGTAACGGCTGCTGAAACAGCCTTTATGAACAGCTCCGGTCATCGTGCCAATATTTTGAACTCCAACTATACTGATGTGGGTATTGGCGTTCGTACTAATACTGCAGGGTCTGTGTATGTAGTGCAAGAGTTTATCAAAAAATAGGAACACTTTTATTGGAATAACAAAATCCGCGCCAAATGGCGCGGATTTTGTTATTCCAATTACATACACTTCGGGCAGCCACCACGATGCTCATGGTAATCGAACTCATGACCGCAATAAGGGCATACTTTATATAATCGATAGGTGCAGATTTTATAAAGCTTATAGTAACATTTATAGGTTTTAACGCATTCTTTAGTAGGCTGGCATTTCATTTTGGGAGTGCAGCACGACATATCCATATCGTGGCAGTCATCATCCATCATCTCATGTTTGTCAGGATAGCCGCATTTGCCATAATCATCATCGCACTTCCAGTAGGGATATTTTTTATAAGACTTCATTAGCTATATTACCTCCTTATTTATTTAGATGGCATACTTTCTCCCCTAGGGGGAAGAGCATCTGATATATACTATGAATAACAGGGAAAAAATGTTATGTTGTTTTCTGGTATAGTGTTTATATCAGCAGGAAAGAAGTTTACAGGCGCAAGCAGATTCTGTGAGGTCCAGGGACAATGAACTATATATAGTAAAGAAAAGAAGCTGAAATCTTTATAAAATCAAGAATTTCAGCCTCTTTAAAAGGAGTAGCTAAGTAAAGGTCTACGGTAACAGATGAATTTCTATTGGAGCAATTTAGCTATGGCCAGATTTTCTTGTATATATTAACGGAAGATGTACGGATCAAGCTTGTGGAGGAAGGCACCGTACATCTTCCGTAATTTTTTATTTCAACACATTGTAGGTATCAGTATAAGTAGATAATTTTAGAATTCCTTTAGAAAATAATGGCAGACAGAATTGGTTGGACAGACAAATATATTTTAAATAATTACATGCGATAATAAAAACACATATATAATGAACTTTAACAAATTTTTTGGCGGCTATAGGAGGGATATACTTTGGCAGCACAGGTGATTCCGTTTCCTGCTAAATCTGAACCCAACTTAACGGAAATGGAGAAGCTTATTCGGGAATGGCTGTTCAATGTGTCCGAAGATCCGGATTTCATTGAGACTGTGGCCTCGCGAATGATGAATTTCATCAATAATTATGCCAATAAATGGTTTGAGCCTACGTTCAACTTAGTCGTACCATCAACGTTAACCCTGGAAGAAAGAAAAGCACTTTGGGTTTCCATTGAAACAGGTGTTGACGATACCGCCAAACAGGTACAAGAGATGATTAATAAGATAATCATCGAACGATTTTTCTTTGAGATAGAAATCTATAAAAGTAAAGAAAAAGGAAAAACGGGAAAAAGAGAATTATTGTGCCCTAAGTGATAAGTGAAACAAGCATAAGGCAGGAAAAAGCATTTGTAGTTCTATTGACTACAGATGCTTTTTGTTTGTCCAGATGGAAAGTATAACTTTCCCTGGATTGAACGACTAAGGCTTCTGCCGTCGACGCGCCCGGATGGCGCTAGTGCCGATTGCGCCATGGATGGTATAGCAATTCGGCCGTCCTGACGGACTTGGCACAAGCCAAGTCCTTTCTTATTACGTGGTGGAAATTTTGGGGTATGTTTTCCGGACATTAGTCATAGTTATAGCTTAGAGATTTGCCTGCGGTAATACATTTTTTGTCACATAAAAATTAGTGCAGGCATATATATAACTAGAATATACAAAGGGGGGAATCTGCATGAACGATAGAGCCAATAACAAGTGCACGCTTGGCATTGAAACCGGTACTATTATCGTGCGTCAAATAGTGGGGGAACAAGAAAAACAAAAAGCACTGGATATTCACGTGGTTGTTCCGGAAAGAAGACCTTCCATTGAGCAAATTATTGATGTATTTATTAAAGAGGTAGAAGTAAATAGTGTTGACGTTATTACCGATAAAGTTATTGTTCGGGGTGAGTTCGAGATTAAAGCCATTTATGTAGCCGCTCTGCCTGATCAGCCTGTTCAGGCTGTAGAAGTTAAGCATTATCGGTGGACTCTTGATATTGATATTCCTGGGGCACGCCGGGGGATGGATGCTGAGGCTAGCGTTGTTGTTGAGTTTGTGGATTATGATGTTGAAGACCATCACCGTGCCTATAAATACAAAAATTTTGAGCCTATCGAATGCGATGACGACGAGGACGACGATGATGATGATGGCAACGACCACGACCACGACAATGATAATGACAATGACTGTCACGACCATGACCACGACCATGATCATGATCATGATTGTGACCACCATGGACATCATCACCATCGCAACTGCCGGGAATTTGACGTATCAGTTATTTTAAAAGTCATCGCCAAAGTTATGACTGATCGGGAAGTTACTATTGGAACGGGAACTTTGCCAACTAAACCCAAAGGTTAGGGTTTTATTTAGGTATCAACGGAGAGGGGGGGAAACCATGGATGATAAAACGAGAGCAGCTTCTGGTTCAAGTAATACTTCCGGCGTGACTGTGAAAACAGTCTCAGGTGTAACTACGGTTGATAGTGCTGAATTGGAATGCGGCTGCCCGGAACCAGGTCCGGAGACAATTGAGGTAGAACAAGTCCTAGGTGCTGAAATGGCCCAACGGGTTGTGGAACTTGATTTATTTGTTCCGGCGCAGAAGCCAGATATCGAACAAGTAGTTGACGTATATGTGAAAGAACTAGAAATTAACAAAGTTGATGTTATTCCTGACAAGGTCATTGTGCGTGGTGAATTAGAGGTAAAGGTAATGTATGTTGCTGATTTACCCGATCAGTCGGTACACGCGTTTGAAAGAAGGCACATCCGTTGGACGCGGGATATTGTGATTGATGGTGCTGAACCTGACATGAAGGCAACTGCTGATGCAACAGTGGAATTTGTTGACTATGATTTCCACTGTCATCATGACAGGCGCAAGGTGCATATTACTATTGTACTTAAGGCCTGGGCCCGGGTAGTTACTACCACCGAGATGGATGTGTATGCATTAAGTCCTATCGATGAAATCGGTGTAACTGAAAGTGCTACAGCCACAGACAAAGTCAGTGCCAATCAGTTTACTGGTGAAAATGTATCAGCCGCAGAAACCGGTGGTGGAAACATAGCAGGGTTTGGCGAACAAAATGTTGTCGTCACCGGTCCGATGACACCGACCGCTGGTACAGCCACAAGTGCCACCGGCACGGTAACAGTAACTGGTAATACAGTTAATATCCGAAGTGGACCTGGCACCAATTTCCCTGTTGTAACAAAGGTTAACAAAGGCACAACATTAACCGTTAAGGAGCAGGCTTTTGGTTGGTACAAAGTTGTGCTTACTGATGGTACTACCACTGGCTGGATCGCGAGTTGGCTGGTAAATAGCACTACGGTTAATGCAAAAGGTTGAAAATAGCGACCCAGGGATAGTAATCATCCCTGGGTATTGTTTTAATTTGTTCATACAAAAATCCCGGAGGCGCTAAGCTGCCGGGATTTTTGGTCCAGCTGGAAAGGTTAAATCTTTAGAGCTGAGAGGAGATGTTCTAATGTATCGGGCGTTAAAATATATCGGTCCGGTGGGGCTGGGAGCCACATCTCCACAACTATTTCGCGCCGAAAATGACTGTGGAGAAGTAAAGGTATGTGTTGTTAAGTTATCATCCAATCGTCTTGGAGCCAAGGTTCTGGTAAATGAGTTGCTAGCCGCTCATTTTGGCGATTGGCTAAAGCTTTGCTTTCCTCCTGGGGGACTTATTAACATTTCCCCGGAGGTATTGGCCAGTAGTCGGCGCTTGACTGCTGCCGCCGTATTGCCTGGTTGGCACTTTGGGTGTGAGTATTTACAAGGAGTTGGCTATGTAAACAAATACAATCTGCATCAGGCAGTAAATAAAGATCAAATGGCTGGCGTTATGCTGTTTGACCACTTGTTCCATAATCCTGACCGGACAGAAAATAGGAAAAATATGCTAATCCGCAAAGAGCGTGATGGCTATAAGCTGTATGCGATTGATAATTCACATTTGTTTCGTCGTGGCAAATGGACAACTGGTATGCTGGAAGAGTTAGCTGATACGATTACGGTAAATCATCGCCGATCCTATGGCGTGCTTTTGAAATATTATCTAAGGCCAGCGCAATTATTCAAGTATGCCGCAGCAGTTAAGAATATTGAGGATGCGAAATTTACTCAGTTTATGGCTAGTATTCCTGAGGCGTGGCTGCCTGATAAGGCGGAGTGGCAGGCTTTGCTTGAATTTCTTGTTAGCAGGCGTGATAAAGCCTGCTGGGTAGCAGAACAATTAAGCCAGCTAATCCCGAATATACATCGGAGTGCCGATATTTACTAAGGTAAATATCTCTTCAGCATGCGCGTTATGCATCCGGATACAGCCGTTAGATACCATTTGACCTATTAGCCAGGGGGCATTGATACTCTGAGCAAATAAACATGACAAAATTATATCGTTTCCCACGTAATTTTAAACACTGGCGGCTTTTTGCCACTTGGATTGTCAGTTCTGACTACGGTAACTTTTGTGAGCACAGCTCTGATAATGGATTTCTTTTCATCAGGCGTAAGATCGCCTTGCTCAATCAAAGGTCGTAGTTGAGCGGCGACTTCCGCAAAACTTAATTTTGCTGCAACAGGTGCTTCGACAGGTCTCAATACATTTCTTCTTTCTTCGATATTAATTAATTGTGCTCGTATTTGGTCCAGTTCTTCAGCGGCATCTTTTTCGGATAGCTTTTGTTGCCTAAACCACTTAGCAATTGTTTCGCGGCGCTTTACAAGGTCAGAATCCATTTGATTGAGTCGTTCAATCTCCGTTTTGTTATCTGTTACCGGCTTTTGTTTCGATATGTACTTTTTAGCTTTCTCGGTGTTTTTTAAGGCCTCTGCCAGTTTAGACCATAGGGCGGCATCTAAAGCCTCGGCAGGAAGGCTCCTACTGGCACATTTGAGGCCTGCATTGCGTAGATCGCTATATCTCTGCGTAGCGCACTGGTAGTAAGGCTTATAGCTGCCATCTCTGAATGCGCAATGATGGGCTAGCATACGGCGTCCACAAACACCACAATACACTACCCCGGCAAAAAGATAGGGATGGATAAACGGTCTTTTTGCGGTCGATTTATTTTGCTTCAGCTGATGCTGTACGCGTTCAAAGGTAACTTTATCGACAATAGTGGGTACGGGAATAGCAATCCATTCATCTCTTGGGCGCTCCATTGTCTTGCGTGTATCTATTCCGGTTTTCTGTTGCCGGTTCTTCATACTGTGAAAGGTGCCCGTATATGTCCTATTAGTCAATAGGTTATGAAGCGAAGATGTTGGCCAGAGTGCTTTGCCGGTAGGAGAAAAAACAACTCTTTGCTTTAGTTCTTTTTGTACGCGTTCAATGCTCATCTGATCATCTATGACAAGTCGATAGATTTCACGGACAACAGCCGCCTGCGCCTCATTAATGATATAGGTGCAATTATCTTGATCGTAACTATAACCAAACAATCGAAAATCCTGGATGATTTTACCCTGGGACGATTTTTTCTTTTTGCCGCGTAGTGTCCGGTCAAGTATCTTAGCTTTTTCAAATTCCGCTATGGCGCCACGCATAGAGAAAAACAACCTTCCTTCCGGACTGGCATCATAGTCCCCGGTAATGAACCGCAATTCGACCTTTGCTTTTTCCATCTCTTCCGCTACTAGTAATTGAATAGATAGTTTACGAGCTAGTCGATCAGGATCATACACGACAACCGTTTCGATTCTCCCGGCAGCAATATCATCGCGAAGACTAGTTAAGGCCGGGCGGTCGATAAATTCACCGCTATAGCCTTCGTCTACATACTCTACTATGTTTGGTTTACCCTGTTTAAATAATAATGTTTTGCATGATGTTATTTGGTCAGGGAGAGAATAGCCGGTTTTCGCTTGTTCTTCTGTACTGACGCGAGCATAAATTGCGTTCATTTTGTTATTTCACACTCCTTACAAAATGATTTTATGCAAGAGTACAACCAATAACCGCATATGTTTTACCGGGGGTGGTGATATGATTGGTGTGATTGATGAAGAGAACTCTAGTTTTCCTGTAACCGAAGCAGCCCAAGAAGCCTTTGAAGCAGCAATGGCAAAAGTTATTATGGCTAGGTGGGAAGCTATGTCAGTAGAGGAGCAAGCTAAGATAATTAAGCCAAGTAAATCCGGTAAGTCCTAAGACAGAGGGGAAAATAAAAAGCCGCGCAGCGGCAAAATCAAGTTGTCTTATCCATTTGCTTAATTACGTTAAATACCTGCTGATAAAGATTTGTTATCGATGTTGCATTAAGCATTAATTGTGTATTAGTTGCAGCAGCTGCAACAATTTGAGCAGTTAATGTAGCAATCTGTTGATTATCCATCTAATTAACCCTCCCTAAAACTGATTTCTAATTGATTCATTATACGAGTAATGTTTTAAGGATATGCACCATTTGTGGCAAGCAGAGGATACAACGAAGACACACAAACACCAGACCTAATGGCCTGGTGTTTAATCATATCGGTGCAATGACCGTAGACTAAATCACGACTATATTTAGATAGGCATGCAAGGTCTAGGAGCACACATTCTGCGAGGAAAGCACAGAGGCATACACGAAACTCGTGGGTTACAAGACTGCCTCGGAGCGCATACTTGACGAGGAAAGCAGTGGGGCATGCATGAAACACGTGGGTTGCAAAATTGTACTGGTGCACAAACAGGACGAGAAAATTCTTCCGTAGTGTAATCGTCAGCTAACTCATATATTTCTGGATTTTCCCAATTCTTATTTTTATAATCCATTGGTATCACCTCCCGAATCTTAAATTAAAGGATCTATATTACATAGTATGGAGTTGTTTTGGAAATGTGTGGGCTGATTTGGGATGAATGTGCTTTGTCTAGTATCAAGCGGCTAGTCAAGCATGAGTTACTATCGTAATAGGACTTTTAGCCTATAAAATTAGCAAATTTGTCGCAAGGGTATATAGTAAATGTTGGACTTAGGGTATGTGGAGGGGGAAGTAAACGCATTTATACATGATGTAACTGGAGATCAGCCAATTGAAAAACTAAATAAACACGACTACCAAGAGCTAATTGAATACTTGGGTAGCTATGTCTCTTTTGCTAGAAAAAGTAAACAGTTAGTTGCGAATGGTAAATAATATGTATAGCACCGTAATATTTAGCTCAAGCTAACCGAAAGGAGTGGTTGGACTTGATGGGCTATGGTTATGGAGGATTCTCCCCGTTTGGGATGATATTCGTGATTATATACGGTGTTGTAGTTGTCTATGCACTAATGCAGCTGACAAGTATAAATAAAGCGCTGCAACGGATTGCGAGCGCTTTGGAAAGAAAGCAGGAGTAATAGTCATTAGTTAACCGCTCTATCCCTAGGGATGGGGCGGTTTGCTTATCCTGCCCACGCTCAGCTTCATTCTGACGAAAGAAGTAAGCTTCTATTGCCGTATCCTTCGGGGTACGGTTTTTTCTTTATCAAAGTAGGAGCAAATATTTAATTTTGTCATGTTATTATAATCAGTGAGTGTTAGTGCCATGAAGACCATAGGCATCATAATTGAGGCCCATCCAGCGGGTGCCGAGCACTCCGCCCGGGTTGGTAATTTTCGTGGCAATGGCAAAATTGCCGATAGGTGTTGGGGTTGACGGTTTGCCGATGGCAACTGGGTATTGCCGGACTGGGTTATTACCATCAAATAAGGTTAGTTGGCGCTGGGATTTAACCAGGAGAATATTAGCTCGGGGCAGTATGTGACCGGCTCTGGTAGGGGAGATTGGTATTACTTCCTCAGTGGTGGCAGTCAGGTTTTGACAGTAGGAGATATAGCTTTCGCCTGCTGCCAACGTGATATTTTTTAAAGATTCGGGCAAATAAATTCTTCTAATATTCAATATGCTTCGACCTCCGTTTGCTCCCGTTTTTCTGCTTCATTGTATTCAATACCAGTTAATTTGGTTAATGAAAACCTATTGAATAAATTTTATACAATTTTGGTAAAAATAGGAGCAAAGGATAAACAGGAGAATTATGTTAGATGAATGAGACAATAACAGCAAACAAAGACAAACCGGGCGGTAGTTTACTTATCATTGGTGGTCATGAAGATAAAGTAGGCGAGTGTTTGATCTTGCGTCAGTTTATAGATATGGCTGGCGGCAGAAATAGCCAGATTGTAGTGATTGCTACTGCTACCGGCCAGCCCCGCCTTGTAGGTAATGAATACCGACAACTATTTTCCTCTCTCGGAGTGGCGGCAGTGACCATTATGGCTATTGCCGACCGGGAGACGGCAAACCAACAGGAACAGGCTGAGATTATAAAGCAGGCTACCGGCATATTTTTCACAGGCGGCGACCAACTGCGTTTTACCAGTATTCTTGGAGGGTCAGCAGTTGACGCTGCCATTCGGGCTGCTTTCAGGCAAGGCGCTGTCATTGCCGGGACAAGTGCAGGAGCAGCTGTCATGAGTGAGACCATGATTGTAGCCGGTAACTCCAATGATGCGCCGAAGAAGTCTTCCCTAATCATGGCTCAGGGCATGGGTTTTTTAGCAGAGGGGGTAGTTGATCAGCATTTTGCCCAACGTGGACGTATTAATCGTTTGCTAGAAGCAGTCGCCCAAAATCCGCATGTTTTGGGAATCGGCATTGACGAGGATACAGCCCTTGTTGTTGGACCCGACCGGCTTTGCCAGGTAATTGGCTCACAGACGGTGACCATTATTGACGGTAAGAGTATTATCTATTCCAACATTTCTGAGTCCAATCGCTATCAACCATTAGCCATATCTAATGTACTATTACACATTTTGCCTGCAGGATTTGGTTTTGATTTAAATCTAAGGCTGCCACTGCAGCTTGCTACTAACTAGCTAAAGGAGGATTGCAACATGAATTTATTAGCTACACGCTTTATTGCCGGACCTAACATCTACAGTTATCGTCCGATTATTAAAGCGACTATTGATATTGGCAACTATGAAGACATAGACAGCAGTGGAATGGTTGATTTTGTCATGTGCTTATTAGCATTATTGCCAGGACTACACAAGCATTGCTGCTCACGGGGTTATCCTGGCGGTTTTGTAGAACGTTTGCATGAGGGAACGTATTTAGCACACATTTTTGAGCATGTAGCACTTGAACTACAGTCGCTGAGCGGTGATGAATATGCCTCTGCTTTTGGTAAGACCCGCGGATCGGGGCGGCGGGGCGTTTATCAGGTTATATTTGGTTGTAAATCAGGTCCGGTAGGGTTAGCTGCCGCTGACGGTGCCTACAGCTTGCTTGTGGCTGTGCTTCATGAACAAGCTTTTAATGTGCCAGAGGTAGTGGCGAAGCTAAAGAGAATTGGAGAAGAAGGCAGATTGGGACCAAGTACAGCGGCTATTTATGAAGCGGCGCGACGGCGGGGTATTCCTGTTTTGCGCCCAGATTATGAAGCTAACTTTCTTATTCTCGGTTATGGCAATAAGCAACAGCGGGTTTGGGCGAGTATTACGGGACAAACAAGTTCATTGGCTGTTGATTTGGTGGGAGATAAATTTCTTACCAATACGTTGTTGCGGCAAAATGCTGTGCCTGTACCGGAGGGATATATTGTTACAAGCTTAGCAGAGGCTGTCGCTGCCCTTGAGATGATCGGTGCGCCGGTTGTTATTAAACCTGTCAATGGTAACCACGGGAATGGGGTTACTCTAAATATTTGGAATAAAGCAGAGGTGGAACGGGCCTATCAATTGGCTGCCGAGTATGATGATCGGGTGTTGGTAGAAGAATATGTCATAGGCCGCCAATATCGATTGTGTGTTGTTAATGGTAAACTGGCGGCAGGTGCTGAACGGATACCGGCCCATGTTGTTGGCGATGGTATCCATTCAATTGCTGAATTGGTTGAACAGGTTAATCTAGACCCGGCTCGTGGTAGCGGTCACAGTCGCTCGCTAACCTGTTTGCGAATAGATACCGCGGCCATTATGACATTGTCTAGGCAAAACCTATCAGCAGCGTCTATTCCTGTTGCGGGGCAGGTAGTAGATATCCGTGACAATGCGAATCTGAGTACTGGTGCAACCGCCAAAGACGTAACTGCCAGTATTCACCCGGATATCATCCAGCTGGTGGAGCGGGCAGTGCGGCTTACTGGTCTGGATGTGGCGGGGGTTGACCTGGTTATGCCTGATATCTGTCAGCCACTGGCTGCCGGGCAAGGGGCCATTATCGAAATTAATGCTGCGCCAGGTCTTAGAATGCACTTGTATCCAAGTTCCGGGATGCCCCATGATTTAGGCGCAGTAATTGTTGATTATCTATTTCCTAACGGGGCCGATGGTCAGATACCGATAATTGCTGTCACTGGTACAAATGGCAAAACCACGGTTACTAGGCTTATTGGCCATATCTTTCGGCAAGCTGGTTATAAAACAGGTATGACCACCTCCAGCGGCATCTATGTGGATCAGGAGTGTATTGTGCAAGGCGACACGACTGGTCCAGCCAGTACGGCTATGATATTGTCAGATCCTGCGGTAGAAGTGGCTGTATTGGAAGTCGCTCGTGGCGGTATCATTCGAGGTGGATTAGGCTATGATTTTGCTGATGTCGGCATAATTACGAATATTACTGAAGATCATATTGGGCAGGATGGTATTGAAGATCTTGAGGATTTGGCCTATATTAAGTCCTTGGTTATTGAACGCGTACGGCCAGATGGTTTTGTGCTTTTAAATGCAGATGATAGCCGGGTGGCAGCTCTCAAGGTACGGGTAAAGAGTGAAATTGTTTTTTTTAGTACTCAGCCTGACAATATCATTGTTCGTCGCCATCTAGGTGAAGGGGGCAGGGCCTGTTTTGTCAAAAATGGTGCCATTTATTTGGCAGAGGGAAAAAAAGAGCAAGTTCTGATTACAATTGTTGATGTCCCCCTTACCTTGCAGGGGTTTGCATGCCACAATATCCAAAACACAGTTATTGCCGTCGCGGCTTGTTGGTCGCAGAAGGTATCCTTAGAGGTTATTCATAAAGGCGTGACCAGCTTTAACCAAAACCCGGGGAGACTTATGCTGATGGCGATAGATAGCTTTCGGGTTTGCGTTGATTACGCTCACAACCCGGCTGGTTGTCAGGCGTTGGTAAGTACTTTAAGGCGCCTTAATCCACGAAGATTGATTGGAGTCATTGCGGCCCCCGGGGACCGCAGGGATGATGTTATCATCAGCCTTGGTCGGGTTGCTGGCCTGGGATTTGACAGTATATATATTAAAGAAGATTGTGACTTGCGGGGGCGGCAGCCGGGTGAGACAGCGGCCCTGCTGCTGCAAGGTGCTTTGGAAGCAGGAATTGCTGCTGCGCAGGTAACCACCATCCTTGACGAATGTGAAGCAGTGACTACTGCTTTGGACCAAGCAGACACAGATGATTTAATTGCCATTTTTTACGAAAACTATGATGTTGTCATGACTGCGATAACTGAGTTTGAGCAGAGACAAACATCAGGCTGTTTGTGTAGAACAGATCTCCAAAAATTAGTGGTCGCCGGAATGCGAAGCAAGGGATAATGAAAAAATTATTGAAAGCAAGTTGGTAGTTGCAGGCAACTACCCGAACGGGTAGAATATATATGATATAGACTGCCTGTGGAGGTGTCATGGATGGAAAAGAACGATACAATTGTTAACCAGGAGCTTCAATTAGTAATTTTTAAATTAGCCCAAGAGGAGTATGGGTTACCTATTACCAAAGTGAAGGAAATAAATCGTCTGGTGCCGATCACCAAATTACCACAAACGCCTCCGTTTATGGAAGGCATCATGAACTTACGCAGCCGGATTATTCCGGTATTAGACCTAAGGAAACGTTTTGGAATTGCCGTTTCTGAATACACGGAAGAGAGTCGAATTATTATTGTTGAAGTTAGTGGCGAGACAGTTGGCGTTATAGTTGATGCCGTTGCTGAGGTAGTTCGGATAGCTGCCGCCTGTGTTGAGCCGCCGCCTTCGTCGTTTGCTCTTGATGCTAAATATATCCAGGGGATAGGTAAACTAGAGGATCGGTTACTTATCTTGCTCGAGATTGATCAAATTTTGTGTTCGCAAGAAACTATTAATTTGAAACAGCTTACTTTGCAAGGATAGGACATGCTAATACTTAACGCCTATGCAAAGATTAATTTGGCGCTTGATGTCCTCTATAAACGCCCTGATGGCTACCATGAAGTAGCTATGGTTATGCAGGCCGTCCGACTTGCAGATACGGTTACGTTAACAAGTCAGCCTAACGATATTGTGCTGAGTATCAATATTTCCGGTTTATCGGCAGATGCCAGCAACTTGGCTTATCGGGCGGCTGCTTTGCTCAAACCATACGCCTCTTGGCAGCGGGGGGTTCATATCCGGTTGGACAAGCAGATTCCGCTCGCCGCAGGCTTAGCCGGTGGTAGCGCGGATGCCGCCGCTGTGCTTAAGGGACTAAATAGCTTATGGGAACTCAATCTGAGTTTGGCTGAACTTAGTAAACTTGCTGCCCAGCTTGGTTCTGACGTGCCATTTTGTCTATATAATTCTACCATGCTGGCAACAGGGCGGGGAGAACTACTGGAACCGTTGCCGCCGCTCAAATCCTGTTATGTTGTACTTGCCAAGCCGGCAATTGAAGTACCAACTTCCTGGGTGTACCAGCAATTCAAGGCAGACAAAGTTTCGCGACGCCCGGATATTGCAGCTATGCGTAACTGCCTTGCCGAGGGCAGTTTGACAGGAGTGGCCCGAAATTTGGTTAATGTACTGGAGAGTGTAACGATTCCCGCATACCCGGAGATTGCTAAAATTAAAGAGTCTATGCTTAGATATGGAGCTATGGCGGCGCTTATGTCTGGTAGTGGGCCAACCGTATTTGGTCTTGCTCGTTGCCAGGAGCAGGCAGCGGCTATTGCCTGCCAGCTAAAGGCAGAGGGCGTGCCTGAAATATTTGTAGCAGAAACAGTTTCAAAGGTGGAGTGATTGTGGAGAGACGATTAATACCGATTAGATTAGACAGTTATAAACCACTCAGAGAAGTGGTAGCCGAAACATTAAGAGAAGCTATTGTTAGTGGAGCATTAAAACCCGGCGAGCGGTTGATGGAAATTCAGCTGGCAGACGAATTGGGTGTAAGCCGCACACCTGTGCGGGAAGCCATCCGCAAATTGGAGTTGGAAGGCTTTGTTGTTATGATTCCCCGTCGGGGAACCTATGTGGCTGATCTGTCAATTAAAGACATTAATGAGGTCTTTGAAATACGTACCGCACTTGATGTGCTGGCTGCCGGCCTTGCGGTCGAGCGTATTACGGAAGATGAATTGGAGCAACTGGAACGACTGCTGGTGGAAATTGGTGAATTAATTGAGGGAGACGATATTGATAGAATAGTCGAGGTTGACAGCCAATTCCATGATGTTCTATACAAGGCCAGCCGTAACGAACGTTTAGTTGGTATTATCAGCAATCTTAGAGAACAGTTTACTCGCTTCCGGGCAATCTCGATCCAGTATCCGGGGCGGATGAAAGTATCTATAGAAGAACATTGCCACTTGGTTGAGGCTATTGCCTGCCGCAATACCGAGCTGGCCCAGCAAATTGCCCGCGAGCATATGGAGAACTCAGAACAGACATTGCTGCAGGATTTGAACGAACGCCGTCAGGCCTAACATCTCAAAAGGAGTGTAACTTAATGTATGATGCCATAATCCTGGCTGGTGGAGAAAATAATGAGCATCTAAATCGCTATACAGCGCAGCCCTATGAGGCCCTGATTGATATTGCTGGCAAACCAATGGTGGAGTATGTGGCCGAGGCACTTGCGACCAGTAGCCATGTTTCCCGCATTTTTGTTGCTGGTCCAGCCGAAGAACTGGGCAAATGCTCATTCCCTGAAAAGGCCGTCATCCTAAAAGGCGGTCAGACAATTATGGAAACCATCAGCCTGGGAATGAAGGCATTAGGACATGAAAACCTGACGTTGGTGGTAACTGCGGATATTCCGCTACTGACAGCGGCAGCTATTGATGATTTTCTTAGTCAATGTGCCAGCGTGGATGCAGATGTATATTATCCAGTTATTGCTCAGTGTGATCATGAGCGCCGTTTCCCAGGTAATAAACGAACCTATGTGCGCTTGAAGGAAGGAACATTTACCGGGGGCAACATCTTTCTTGTCAACCCCCGGGTTGTTCCGCAATGTGTACAAGTCGCCGAGCGTATTATTGCTAATCGGAAAAATCCTGTTAGGCTGTGCTTCCTGTTAGGCTGGACTTTTGTTGTGAAATTTATTGTAGGCTCACTGAAGCTTGTCCAGGTAGAAGCCAGGGTCAGTGATATTCTGAGAATTAAAGGTGCGGTGATTCGCTCTCCCTATGCGGAACTTGGCATTGATGTCGATAAACCAAGTGATTTAGAGTTAGTAAGAATTTGTTTTGCCCAAACCTGCTAAATTGAACGCGGAGTATCTCCCGCGTTTTTTTTATTTCCTAGATAGAAAGATTTTTTTGAGTGGCAGGAATTGTGATTTCCATAGAGAACGTGAATAAAAAAATATATTTAGGAGATAATATTCGGTATTTCCCTGATTGTGGAGGAAGTAAATATGGATAAAGTACGGAAAATGGAGCGAGTAGCAGCATTGACTAAGATTATGACAGATCGGCCGCGGCATCTATTTTCTCTTAGTCAGTTTAGTGAACTGTTTGGGGCTGCTAAGTCAACCATATGTGAAGATATTACAACCATAAAAGAAACCATGGGTCATTTTGGTTTAGGGATAATTGAGACTGTAGCCGGAGCAGCGGGAGGTGTCCGGTTTATTCCCAAAGTATCGGACACAGATACGGATACAATCTTGCATGAACTGGCGTTTAGACTGGCTGAACCTGACCGTATTATCCCTGGTGGTTTTTTATATATGTCAGATTTGTTATTTACTCCCCATTTGATGGTAAAAGTGGGAGAAATATTTATGCAGCGGCTGGCACATTTGGAGCCTAATTACATTTTAACTGTAGAGACCAAAGGTATTCCCCTGGCCTTTATGACTGCGAGGGCTTTTGATTTGCCACTTATTACTGTAAGACATGGCAGCAAGGTGACCGAGGGGTCAGCTGTTAGTATAAATTATGTTTCCGGTTCTTCTAAACGTATTCAAACCATGTCGCTCCCTAAGCGGGCGGTGCCGAATGGAGCCAAAGTGTTGATTATTGATGATTTTATGAAAGCGGGTGCTACGGCGCGAGGCATGGTTGATTTAACAAATGAGGTTGGGGCTAAGGTTGTCGGTATAGGGGTGCTGGTAGCGACCGCTGAGCCTGAGCTTAAATTAGTGGCAGACTATTTGTCGTTGCTTATTTTACATGATGTGGATGAACATACTAAGGTAACAGACATCAGACCGGTATTAACATCAGACTAGCTAAGGATATGAGTATTTACTACGTTATATGTGCTTTAATTTTATCACCTGGAGGATTTTGCGTTTTTGTGTCGAAAGGAGAATAGTTCCTCAATAGACCGAGCCTGAACTGCTGCTAGCAGTCAGTAATGGAGGTATATCGATGTCAAATTTGATGGCTATCATCCTGGCAGCTGGAAAAGGCACCCGGATGAAATCAGCCTTACCTAAGGTTCTCCACCAGGTAGGCGGTAAACCTATGGTTCAGCAGGTACTAGATGCAGCCGTGTTTGCTGGAGCAGACAAGAAGGTTGTTGTCATAGGCTTTGGTGCGCAAAGTGTAGCTGATGCGTTAGCTGGTCAGGCTGAATTTGTTGTTCAGACTGACCAGCTAGGGACAGGACATGCAGTCATGCAGGCCCAAAAAGAAATAACAAATTTTGCTGGCACAGTTATGGTATTATGTGGTGATACGCCGCTTTTGACCGGAGAACTGTTAGCCAAGCTGTACGCTGAGCACGGTCAAGCACAAGCCGCTGCTACTGTACTTACGGCAGTCATGTCTGACCCGTCTGGGTATGGACGGGTTATTCGTAATTCGGCTGGCCAAGTTGAAAAAATTGTTGAACAAAAGGATGCCAGTCCGGCAGAACTTTCGGTATGTGAGATTAATACCGGCATTTATTGTTTTGCGGCCAGGGAATTGCTTGCGGCACTCAACGGTTTAACCTGCAATAATGCGCAAGCGGAGTATTACCTGACAGATGTCATTGCGATTTTAAACAAACAAGGCCAAAAAGTAGGGGCTGTACAAGCTGCCGACTACCGCGAAACACTGGGAATAAATTCCCGCTTGCAGCTGGCAGAGGCCGAAAGCATTATTAGGCGGCGCAAACTTGATAACCTGATGGAAAATGGTGTTACTATTATGGATCTGGGCAGCACTTTTATTGATACTCAGGTTGAGATCGGCGCTGATACCCTTATTTATCCATTTACCTGGATTGAGGGCCAGAGTAAAATTGGTGCTAATTGCTTAATCGGTCCCAATACCCGCATAACCAATACCACGGTGGGGGATGAGACGACGATTCATTTTAGCTATACCCATGACTGCACGGTGGGTAATCATGTGATTCTTGGTCCCTATGTGCACCTGCGGCCTGACACTTGGCTTAAAGACGGGGTAAAGGTCGGCAATTTTGTTGAAGTAAAAAATAGTGTTGTTGGCGAGAAAAGTAAGCTGCCGCATCTTAGCTATATCGGTGATACCGATATGGGTGCTGGCGTCAATATCGGGTCAGGCACGATTACCGTGAACTATGACGGTAAACATAAACATCGTACGACAATTGAAGATGATGCATTTATTGGCTGCAATACTAATTTGGTAGCGCCAGTGACGGTTGGTAGCGGCTCTTATGTAGCTGCCGGTTCGACCATTACCAAAAACGTTCCCCCTGGTTCTCTGGGAGTAGCACGCGCCCGTCAAAGTAATATTGAGGGCTGGGTGGAAAAACAGCGGAGGTAAGATAAATGGAAGATACAAAGAGATTACGAATATTTAGTGGCAACGCCAATCCGGTACTGGCCAAAGAGATTGCCGCCTATCTTGGATTGACAGTAGGCGATGCTTTTGTTGGTAAGTTTAACAATGGTGAAATTCAGGTGATGATCGACGAAAGCGTGCGCGGCACAGATGTGTTTATTGTTCAGCCGACAAGCTATCCGGTCAATGATAATATGATGGAACTGCTAATTATGATTGATGCAGTAAAACGGGCTTCGGCAAAAAATATCACGGCAGTCATTCCTTACTATGCTTACGCCCGCCAGGACAGAAAAACGCGCGGCCGTGAACCCATTTCGGCTAAGCTAATGGCCAACCTCCTGACAGTAGCTGGTGCTACCCGGGTTGTTACCATGGATCTGCATGCCGGACAGATTCAGGGTTTCTTTGATATTCCCGTAGATAATTTGCCAGGTGTTCCTACCCTGGCTGAATATATTATGTCGTTACAGCTGGAAGATCTTGTTATAGTATCGCCTGATCTTGGCGGTGTATCGAGAGCCCGGCTGTTTGCCGACCGGATGCATGCGCCGATTGCCATTATTGAAAAACGTCGTCCAGCCCCCGGTGTAGCCGAAGTTATGAACCTGATCGGTAATGTAGAGGGGAAAACCGCTGTCATCGTTGATGATATTGTCGATACCGCCGGCTCGCTCACAGAGGGAGCAAATGCCTTGACCAGAATGGGTGCTAAAGCCGTATATGCCTGCTGTACCCATGCTGTATTAAGCAACCCTGCAGTAGAACGTATTGAGAAGTCCAATATTACTGAACTTATTGTTACAAATACAATTCCGAGGGCAGAAGGGCAGAATTCTCCTAAGATTAAGGTGTTGTCAGTAGCGCCGCTTCTTGGCGAAGCGATTATTCGGATTTTTGGCGAACTGTCGGTTAGCAAACTGTTTGACAATTAATTTACTCCACTTCGGTCCTTGCGAGCATAGGATGGCAAGGACCGGCTATAATGGGAGGTACGCAAATAGGGCGCGAATATCGCGCCCTATTTGCAAATAAACTATTATATGAATAAGTATTTAGTTATGCGGGCCCGGCTGACAGATGTGCCGGATATTGCCTGTCTGTTTACCGAAAGCTTTATGGATAGTGTATTGCATCATTGTGGTGGCCGCCTGCCTAACCCGCAGGCTATGCAGGATGTATTTACGCTGGTTTATCAGGCCGAGCCAGCAGCGGCATTACTTGCTAAAGAGCAAACAGGACAAGTGCTTGGTTATTGTTTTGCCCCGGTGGGCTTACGCCAACTTTGGTGGCAGGCTCTTACCGGCGGGCACCTAATCAAATGGGCTTGGCGCTGGCTTACAGGTCAGTATGGTTTTGGCCTCAGTCCTGTCAAAATAATTATACTTAACAAGCTGGCCTTTCTCCGTTCTGCCACCACTCCTGGTAAGACAGCCAACGCCCGTATATTATCTATTGCCGTTGCACCAGCTGCCCGGGGTAGGGGCATTGCCAGTGCCTTGATGACTGAAGCTGATAAGTATTTTAAGGATAATAAGGTGCAAAGAGTGCGGCTGGAAGTACGGCCAGATAATCAGCCGGCTATCCGGGTTTATAAAAAATTAGGTTACTATCCGGGGGGGACTACCTATGATTCTCAGGGACCCTGGCTTATCATGTTTAAGGAAATTTCCTGAAACGGGGTTGCTGTACTATGTTTGAAACCAATATCCGTCTTATTAGCATGCTGGGATTGCTTACGATAGTAGTGATTATTAGCTTGCTTTTGGACTATCTGCGGATACTCAGACGACCAGTACGGCTTGGGCTTAGTGTAGCTATTCTGGGTATTATTACCGGTTTTATTTTAACCCTAAATGCCGTATTGCCGACTAATCATTTTTACGGTCCGGTATTTTCTGAAAGCAGGACAAGTCTGAAGTTGGTGGCGCTTACCTTTGATGATGGCCCCTATCCACCTTATACCGGCCAAATTCTGGATGTTCTAAAAGAGCGGCAAGTACCGGCTACGTTCTTTGTCCTTGGTCAAAATGCCGCCAAACACCCTGACATAATCCGGAGGATTGCCGCCGAAGGCCATCAATTGGGCAATCATACCTATAATCATGTGGATTTGCTAAAACTGGATCGCCAAGCTATCATAACAGAGATAGCACAGACCAATAAAGTGATTGCTGATGCTGTAGGCTATGCACCCCATGTGGTGCGACCGCCGCATGGTTTCCGTGATGCCGTTGTTATGGATGTTATGGCCGAGTATCAGCTAAAGGTGGTCGAATGGTCAGTGTCTAGCCGCGATTGGGTGAACCCTGGAGCCGAGGTTATTGCTGAGCGGATACTGGGCAAGGTGCAAAATGGCTCAGTCATTCTGCTTCATGATGGCGATGGTATTGCTGCCGCTTTGTCGCGAGACCAGACGGTAGCAGCTACTCGCATAATCATTGACAAATTGGTAGCGAGGGGTTACCAATTTGTTACTGTTGATGAAATTCTCAAGGTGTCGGAGGAATAATGAAAATTGTAGTTGGTCTGGGTAATCCCGGACAGGAATACAGTGCCACCCGCCACAATATTGGTTTTATGGCGGTAGACAAGCTGGCCGAGCGGTGGGCAGTTACAGCTTGGCGTGAGCGCTATAATGCCGCGGTGGCTGAATACCGGGGTAAGGAAACTGTATTATTGGTAAAGCCGCAAACATTTATGAATCTAAGTGGCCGGGCGATTGTGCCGCTGGCGGCTTTTTATAAGGTTCCCTATGAGGATATTATTGTTATCTATGATGATCTGGATCTGCCAACAGGCCGGCTGAGGCTTAGACTCAAAGGCGGCTCAGGCGGTCATCGCGGTATTGAATCCTTACTTTTTGAATCAGGTAAAGATGATTTTGCCCGGATTCGCATTGGCATTGGACGGCCACCGGAGGGCTGGGAAACAGCTAACTATGTGCTTGGCCGGTTTTCGCCGGAGGAAGCTTCTGCTATAAGTCAGGCCATCAGCCAGGCGGATGATGCGGTGGAATGCATTATAAAAGAGGGCTTCAATAAGGCTATGAATAAATTTAACAAAGGGTAAAGAGTATGATTACAACGCTTTATGCGGATAAAAATGGCGAGATATTTGATGCTCCCGGCTGCCATGCTGTCGGTCGCCAGGGACAAGACTATCTCCCCTTACGACCACAAGATATGATTCCCCTGCCGGAAGGTGCAGAACTAATGTTTCTGCCAGGGCGTAATGCATTACAGATGAAAGGCGATACGCCTCAAATGCTGAAAGGACGCTTAGCTGTGGCCGTCATGTTGCCAGTAGGCTATACTCGTACGTTGCTGCCAGCCTACGAACGCCAGAGAAATGCGCCTTTGCTGCCGCTTTATGGTTATACCGCGGCTGCTTTATACAACGATGAAATTTATGTAGCAGCAATCAAAACTGCAGATAACGCCAAATGGCATCCCTACCGTTACAATACGCCGGATTTAAAGAAACGGGTTGCGCGGGTAAAACGTGATTTGCCTGACAATCGACTTGTCGAGCATTTGGCGAACTGCTCGCTTACCTGGCATTGCTGTACGGCGCAGAATCTGTTTTACCGGCGCTGGGAAGCAGGTATTCCGGTTAGCCCGGCTTGCAACGCCAATTGTCTGGGCTGCATCTCGCTCCAGCCAGCTGAGTGTTGCCCGGCCCCGCAAAGCCGAATAAACTTTGCACCTACGGCAGCAGAAGTTGCCGCTATTGGAGTATATCACCTAACTCAGGCCCCGGAGCCAATTATCAGCTTTGGGCAAGGCTGTGAGGGTGAACCCTCGCTGGCTGCCGAGACCATTGCTGCCAGCATAAAAAAAATACGTGACACAACAGCCCGCGGCCAAATCAATATTAACACTAACGCCGGGTTTACACAGGGTATCAAGACCATTGTAGATGCTGGGTTAAATAGTATGAGGGTAAGTATTATCAGTGCTGTGCCAGCCACCTACCAAGCCTATTACCAAGCCAAGTACAGTCTGGGTGACGTTAAACAGTCCATTGCGTATGCTAAACAACATGGGGTGTATGTTTCATTAAATATGTTGCTATTTCCCGGGCTCAATGACCGGACCGAAGAACAAGCTGCCTGGCTTGAATTTTTAAGCGAAACAGGGGTAGATATGATTCAACTTAGGAATCTTAACTTTGACCCTGACGCTTTTTGGGCGGCTATGCCCCCAGGCGGCCAGTCTGGCGGCGTAACGAAGTTTCTCAAAGCCATTACTGCCAAGCTCCCGGCGATTAAACTGGGTAGTTTTACCGAAAAGGTATAACTCAAATACTAGAGGACTGACAGTGGTTTTCCAAGGCAGTATCATCCTTGCTTGCTCAAAGCAGGAATGATACTGTCTTCTTGTTTTTACAATTCAAACAAAAAGCAGGAATTTTCTGATTTTTGTCGAATTTTATCATCAAATGGTAGAATGAGGAGGCACAAACATGGAAAATTATTTTAATTTTTTTCTAAATAATCTCCTGGATTATCTGGATGAAGGTGTCTTCTTCACTGATTTAAGTAAAAATATTCTCTATTGTAATAATGGCGCTGAAATGATCACTGGTTATCAATTAACTGAAATCGCTAACAAGAAGTACTGTGACATCATATCTCATTCTGATTTAAATGGCGAGCAGCTTTGTGAAACTCAATGCCTAATCGAAACAAGTATGGAAGAAGGCAAGCTACAAGAAAACTTTATGTTTATTTTCCACAAAGATGGGCATCTAGTTCCTGTCACGATCAGAACATTCCCTGTCTACGATAAAGCTGATCATATTACAGGTTTTATTGAGTTAATCACCGATAACTCTCGACAAAAGTTCGGACAGGCTAAAATGAACGCGTTAACACAGGCCGCCTATATTGACTCCCTTTCTGAATTATTCAGTAAACAATATCTTGAGAATAGACTGCAAACCAAGCTGACCAAAATGTCGGATGCGGGGAAAGCGTTTGCTGTCTTATATATTAATATTATTGGATTTCGAACGATTAACGACTTATATGGCGTTTCAAGAGGTGATAAAATACTAAAAATGGTTGCGAAAACTTTGGCGACCGCCATCAGCCCCCCCGATATTATTGGCCGATGGCACGGAGCAAGTTTTATTACCATTACGAATACCGCGAATAAAAGTCTGCTCCTACTGTTGGCAGATAAGCTAAAGAGAGTTATTGCTGAATCTGACTTTTCCCTTAATGAAGAAACGATTCATGTCAAGGTTGCAATTGGTTATACCGTTGCACAAAGCAGTGACACGTTAGACTATCTAATAGAACGAGCTACTAAGGCTTCACTTGCGCCAAAGGAAATGGCGACCCCAAGCGAACTCCCCGTAGTTGAGGATGACGCTACTAGCGTTAAAAAGCTAAAATTTGCCTTTCATTCACGCAGGTCGGATAGATAGTCTAATTAATGCTTGCTCTCAGTCTGAGTTGACCGGAAACTTGGACAATAGGTCAAAAAAAAAAACGCCGATATTCCGATGAGTGGAATATTGGTGTTTTTTTGAACATCGGCTTGCGTTTTTCGCCAAAGGCTTGGTGCAAGCCGTGTTTTCTTTACAGCGTAGTTACGAAATCATACGTTTGTAAATGAATTGGGTATCAATATCCCCGCTACAGAAATACGGATCTTTTAGTACATCCAGATGGAAATCAATGATAGTCTTGATACCATCAATGCGGAATTCGTTCAAAGCGCATTGCATAATCTTGATCGCTTCACCGCGGGTTCGGCCGCACACAATTACTTTGGCAATCAAGGAATCATAGTAAGGCTGTACGATCGAGCCAGCACACACGCCACTATCGATACGCACCTTGGGACCACCTGGCTGATAGTAGGAGGTAATTTGTCCGGGTGAGGGTAAAAAGTTTTGGGTCGGATCTTCAGCATTAATGCGGCATTCGATCGCGTGCCCGGTGAAGGTTACATTTTCTTGCTTAACATTGAGTGGTTCGCCAGAGGCAATACGCAACTGCTTTCTTACTAGATCAATACCTGTAATCATTTCGGTGATGGCATGTTCTACCTGAATGCGCGGATTGATTTCCATGAAATAAAAATCGCCAGTATTTTTGTCCATAAGAAATTCTACTGTTCCCACATTAGTATAGTGGACACTCTTGGCAGCACGGATAGCTAAGGCACCGACTTTTTGGCGCATTTCCGGAGAAAGAGCATTTGACGGTGCTTCTTCCAAAATCTTTTGATTGCGCCGCTGCAGGGAACATTCGCGTTCTCCCAGATGGATGACATGCCCATAATTATCAGCAACAATTTGCACTTCAATATGGCGGGCATCGGCAATATATTTTTCCAAATAAAAAATGGTAGTTGTTAGATCTACTTTATTTACGGCATTTAATAGTTCAGATGCATTATTGGCAATAAACATGCTTTTGCCACCACCGCCGGATACTGGTTTTAGGATTACCGGATAGCCAATTTCTTTGGCAACACGGCAGGCATCGGTTGCATCGTGTATGGGATCGCTGCCAAGTGCCATGGGTAAGCCAGCTTGTTTCATGGCTTCGCGGGCCGCATCCTTATTACCTACTTTCTGAATGGTTTCGGCGCGGGGGCCAACGAATACAAAACCGGCATTAGTTACTTTTTCGGCGAAGTCGGCGTTTTCTGATAAAAAGCCATAGCCGGGATGAATAGCATCGGCCTGCGAGACTTTTGCCGCAGTGATTATAGCCTCTGTGTTCAGATAACTTTCGGTGGCATCAGCCGAGCCAATCAAATAAGCACGATCTGCTAATTGAACATGCAGCGCGTCAGCATCTACGTCAGAATACACAGCAATTGCTTCAATTCCCAGCTCATGGCAGGCCCTGATGATACGTACCGCGATTTCGCCGCGGTTGGCAATGAGTACACGTTTAAACATCGATATAGACCTCCATTTGCAAGTAGTAGTGGATCAAGTACCTTCGTAAAACCCTTGAGGTTTTCTTAACTTGATACTCACTGAATTACATTATAGAAGAATGTTGGGCTTTACACAATGGGTAAAATAATGTATACAATATAGTTTTTGTGTCAAACACAAGTTAATGGAAATAAGTTATAGTAGTTGGTAACAAAAAAAGCAGATTGGAAAATCAGATTTAG
>Ga0316604_10000709_pt1 | contig 36299 bp, 26 predicted proteins | sample OWC_soil_day20_C_FD_207650 | JGI IMG/M metagenome (GOLD analysis project Ga0316604, IMG submission 207650) | Wetland soil microbial communities from Old Woman Creek delta, Ohio, United States - OWC_soil_day20_CT | ecosystem: Environmental > Terrestrial > Soil > Wetlands | place: USA: Ohio... | reverse complement strand
ATTGGGATTATCAGCCTTCCAAACAACGCCCACTTTTACACAGGTATCCTCACCGTTCATGCTAACAAGCGATAGATTTTTCCTTAGAATTTTCAAATAAGCGGAGTCAAAAGCAGCAATTGAAATGCCATTTCCCGCTGCAACTTGCAAAAACAATGTATCAATTCGTGAATACTTATTTACTATTTTCGGGGTAATCCCTCTTTTTTCGCAATATTGTATAAACCAATCATATTGTTCATCAAATTCAGGTGAAAGAAGAATAAACGATTCTTGCTTTAAACTAAAAATATCTAGAGTTTCCTTATTTGCATATTTATGATTGCGCGGAAGTAAGAAGCACATCCGCGATTTATTGATTTCACAAATTTTTAATCCGCTCTTCCTTTCAATAGGGTACAAAGGTCGAAATCCAATATCTATTTCGTTGTTTTCCACCTCTTCATCCATTTTTTTAGGAGAGTACGTATTAATATCTAAATCAACATCTGGGAAACAAGTTCTCACCATTTCTATGAACCGAGAAATCAGAAAATATTCCGATTCAAAAGTTCCTATCCGTACCTTCTTTAATACTCCTGACCGGGATTCTTGGGCAAGCGTAAAAACTTTGTCATATCTGTCAACAATCTCTATACATTCCTTTAATATATTGGAACCAGCTGCAGTTAAACGGGTAGCATGATAATCTCTAACAAATAACTGTATTCCTAATTCTTTTTCCATATCCGCAATTTTTTTACTTAACGTCGGTTGACTTGTATATAATACTTCGGCAGCCTTACTAAAACTTGAATACTTTGCTACCAAAATGAATGATCGTAACAATTCAATATTCATGATAGTGCCCCCCATTTCATCCACTAGTATGTTATATTTGCCTATAAAATAGCTACACCTACTGCCGTAACAGATAGAATTATGACCGTCTCCTTTTTTAGTTACACTTATGTATTAATTTTCTACTTTCACGCAAATTAATCCTACCTTAAGCCGGTTAAGACTAAAGATAGGATTAATTATATTCTTAAATTAATGGCAACTCTTTAAAAGTAGAATTCCATTTGGGCCCGAATCACTTTTAGATCAGTAGCAAAATTAGTACCATTCTTGCCCATCATATACCAAGCGGTAAGCTTTGAGTTTTCCATTGGTACATAATCAAACCCAACATGAATCCCCTTAAAGCCTTGATCGGTAAGTAACAAAACATTCATTGGCGTAGAATACTGCTCTTTAGCAACAGATGAAGCCCAACCGGGATTTTCCGATTCATCAAGATTTGCCGCCGCATTCGCCGGTATTTTGTGATACTTAATAAATAAATCATGGGAGCCAACTAAACTTGGCTTAGCCGCTTTATACTGCAATTTAGAATAGTACGACCGATAAGTGGTTGAATTCCCAGCCACTTTCGCTTGTGCCGTAGCAGCCTCAAACTGAAGATCCCCGGTTGCAGTGTCAAAACCAACTTCAGCATATTTGTTATTCTGACCCGATACACTCTTATCGGTTACGATTTGATAATCGGCTTTAATATTTGAAGTTTTATCTATCGCCACAACAACTTCCGCCGCTTTATAAGGTAGATTCGCATTTGAATCAACATTATAATCACTTTCCGTAAGATGCCCATACGTTAATGTAGTTTTCACCTTATCGCCAAAAGCATAGGCTAATCCATTAGCTTTCGCATTAACCACCAATCCATAGCCAGGTGTATATTGATATTTGCCAATAGTAACTTTTCCGCCAAGCAAATTGCCTTTAGCAGTGATTTGTTCACCTTGAGCATCCCAGCCAGCTACATTTTCAGTATCAGGATATTTGAATTGTCGTTGCAACTCTGTTTCTACAGTAACGTCCCAGTTTTTATTGAGATGATATATCCAGGTAGTATCTAGATTAATATGAAAATCGTCGTATGTGTTCACGCCCTTATCAGTACAATCTTGATATCTAACACGAACCGTATTTAATAATTCGAGCTTCTTAGCTTTTTCCTCCAAAGCTTTTACACGAATTCCCAAACCATCCAATTCTTTTGAATATTCCATTGTCAATTTATCAATAACCACTTTTTCTTCTGCATTAGCCTTATCCGTTTTAGCCATAGCTTTAGCAACCATCACCGCGAATTCATACCGAGACAAAGTCTTATCACCATGGAAAGAACCATCCCCCTCTCCATCGATGATGCCCTCATCCACGAGTTTCTTTACCGCGGCATACGACCAGTGCCCCGCCGGAACATCCACAAAAGGATTACCTGAAGCAAAAGCTGTGCCTACGATACTCAACACAAATAGTAAAGCCAGAATGATAACTAGACTCTTTTTCATATTGTTCCACTCCCTAGGCTTATTTTTATATAAACTAACTACACATAATTTTCATGTCTAACGTTTTTGCCTAAGCTCCAAACTCCACTAGAACAGTGAATAGTTGATCTGGAACCTGTACCATTTATTATCGTAGCCCTCACTAGTTCCAAAGCCTTTCATATTGATAAACCGGAACTGAAGCTGCATATTCGGAGCTACGTAATACTCATAATTCCAAAAGATACCCTTAATACTTACAACGTTTACTGTTGACGTCCAACCAGCCGTATTATAATTATTGTAAATCAAGGCTTGCGCACCATTATGGAAATACGCTAATTGCCAATCATGCTCCCCGGGACGACGGCCGAATGGCCTGGTATCACCCCATCCCAACTGTACCATCCAGGCTTTGTTATCCGTCGCAGCCGGATACGTAGACCACCCAGTCATAACCTTTACTTCATGATCTTTGTCCAACTTTGAATGAAAACCGGCTGCATAAAAATTTCTTCCGTCGACAGGCGCATCATAATCCCCAAAATAGCCGGTGTAATGCCCCGGGCTAGTCACTCGAATTGCCGTCATATTAAGCCTTGTAGCCTTGCTGGCATTAATGGAAAAATCAGCAACATTCATTGTAGGATCACCGTTTACAAATAAACCATATCCATTATTCGTATTCGCATATGGACCATACCATGGGCGGCCTTCATAAGCCATTGCCTGGTCATTGCCTTCTAACTTCCCGCTAATCAACAACAATACCGGTCTCAGCCCAGGAGCAAATGGTCTACGGTCACCAATAGCTAACTGCACACCGGTTACTCCGCCAAAAAATTGATACCCATAACCATCCCAGCCGTCTTCATAATGAAATGCGCCAGCAGTTAGACCAGTAAGCTGTCCAATATTGCCGCTAACCGCCATTCCTTTACATTGTCCGGTGTCTCCAGCCACAGAAAACGCATTGGGGGTCATATAAACCGAAGTGTCCATAGTTCCTGCAGTATAAGGCTCCGTTAAATCCCTGGTTTTCTCGGCCGAAAACTCATATCGCCAATTATCATTAATTTGATAAGACCCAAACAAAGCCAGTTTCGCACCACCAATAGTTTGTTCGAATGAATCATTGTAATCATGACGTGTATAATCAATCTTAACCATCAGGGTCCCGCCCAAAAACAGCTTGCGGTCTATTTTTTCCATATTTCCAACCCGAACATTAAGATTAGCTAATTCATTGCTAAACTCAGATACCAATCGTTCAATCAACACTTTATTTTCTGCCGTGACTTTTTCTTGTTTTGCCATAGCTTTGGCGACAAGCTTAGCCATTTCATAACGCGTAATAGATTTATTACCTTCAAAAGCGCTACCGTCAATGATACCATCCCGAGCCAATTCGATAACCGCTTTATACGCCCAATGACTTTGTGGAACATCAGAAAACGGTTTTGCCCCAGAATCAGCTAACGCGGTACCAGCAAAACTTATGACAAATATAAGCGCCAGAATAATAACTAGACGTGTTTTCATATACTTCCTCCTTGGTTTCATTTGGTACCTCTTGGTTTTGAGTATCCTTGTTTCCTCAAAACATTTGCTCCATCCACAGCTTCTACCATCACCTCCCAAGCATGTCCTTCTTTAAAACAACAAACACCCCGCTGGTAGCACCTCCTTAACCATTTTTATTAGATAAATGCCTTTTTAAAGTTAGCACTTTTGCTAATTTTTAACCTTTTCACAGTTTTCTGTGTATTCTGTTTAAACTTAAATACTTTCGGGACAGACTTCATTCTGTTTTTTGTAACCTGTTAGTTGTATTGTAACTGACGATATAATTGCTGTAAAATTCAGAAATCACATGCATTTTAATGTTTCGGCAGATAAATATATCTATAAAACAATCCAAATACCCCATTAATATTTAAACTCATAATCACAATCATTGAGATGTTTATAAACATCATTGCAATGTAGTCAATATCCCGCTGTATTAATGACATCACTCCCCATATTTACTTCGTTGGTTCCCTCCGACATAGCTGCAACCGCTTCTTTTGACTATTTATATTGTAAAGACTCCTTGACAACTCAAGGAGTCTTTACAATAACTAGACTATCAAAAACAGTTACATGGTACACTCAATTTTTTCATTTTTAGCACCCATTTCCGGTATCGGAATAACCGAGAGTGCACTAAGCACGCCAAATATAGCAAACACTCCAAATAATACCGGATAGCCACCGGCTGCAATAAGCGGCGGTGCAATAAACCCAGTTACACTGTTGGGCAACTGTCCGGCAATATTCATGATGGCCGAATCTTTCGCAAAATCTTCCTTAGACGGTAATATTCTCGTTAACAGTGCCATATCCACTGCTAAATATACTCCGGATGATAAACTCATTACTATAGTACTAATCATTACCCCCGTAAACGAGGTAGCAAATACCAAAAGCAGTATACCAATTGCACTTCCTAAAGCCGATCCTATTACCAACACCTTTTGTTTATGTAATTTATCAGACAGCCATCCGCCGGCAACACTCGATACTGCCATTAAAATGGGGCCAACTATTGACAACGCTCCCATTGCAGTAGTGACCTGTGCTTCCGTATAATGAAACTTTTCCATTAAATATATTGTCTGAAAAGGCATCGTCGCGCCGCAAAGGAATTGAAAGAACCGTGTGGAAACGCCCCAGGAAAAACTCGGATAAACGCGAGGATTTGGGTAAAAATGTAAGGCTTTCTTTAATAATGACTCCTTTTCCTTTTTTACGCGCTGTGGAGCAGGACCTTCTTTAACTAACATACACGCGATTAACGCGGCAATTATTCCAATTCCAGCCACTGTGGCAAATTTTAGATCCAGCGATCTATCAGTCATAGACATCATGATCATCATTCCAATTATTACCGAAGCTGGTGCAAATATCCCCATCGCCCCAGATACAATACCCCGGCGTGATTCTGGAATCTGTTCAGGAACAAGCGCAAAAATTGAACTCGCAACTACACTGTAAAATACTTGTACACAACACCATCCTAGAATGATCATCCACACTTGGGTGGAATAGCTGATCGCCATTAATGATATACCACCAAGTATTCCACCAGCTAATATTGTCGTACGTCTGCGGCCAAACGCGACTGTCAGTTTATCCGAACAAGAAGACAACAGCGGTCCAAATATAATTACAGCAATGGTGCTGATCCCTGCAGTTAACCCAAAGTTTTCTTTTACACTGTCCGGCGTAAGCGCATTAAATTTAAATGTCAATAACAGCATCATGGGTACTACTATAACCATTACATTCGCAACTTGTCCAAAAAATAATGCACAGATAAACCGCCAGGGCATTTTATCATTCATAACCACTGTTGGATTACTCATTTTACACATCATCCCTTTCTATTCGTGGTGGCACTCGTTCCTCCCCCCTCCCTTGAAGCTAACCAAGAGATTTTATATAAAGTGCAACCTGTTCACCAGCTATCCGACCAGTATTAAAATCAAACGCCGTGTCATTTCCTGACATAGCAAAAATATAGGTTTTGTCGTAGATTGCGTTGGCGTCCTTTCCTACGGCATACAGTCCCGGAATTACTTCTTGTTCTTCTGTTACAACCTGGGTTTTATAATTAATCTTTATTCCCCCCAGGCTTCCATACGCATTATTGTAAAACCGGGCCGCATAGAATTTTGAACCTTTATACGGCTTAAGATACTTTTGATTTTTATGAAATATCTCATCATTCCCCTGCTTGCAAGCGTTGTTGTATTCCTCCAAGGTTTTCTTTAACCCCTCCAGATTAATTCCTGTTTGATTACATAACTCTTCCAGACAATCCGCTTCAAACAAATGCTGGTACCCATCGGCTTTGGCTTTTCTTATTTCGTTGCCTAAATCCGGGGACTTAGTTACCGGAACACGTGACAATAAAAAGTCCCATCCGGCCTCTTCGTAATATTTGCTTATACTTTCGTCTACGATCATAAACGCACAGCCATTCTTTTGCCTATGGACAGCATTCGATCCGTATGCCGGATTTTTCATGGCTGCTTCGTTCATAAAGCGTTCCCCATCCAAATTTACCATTAAGTTTGGCTGCCGGAAAGTTCCTAAATCCCAGTGCGTTCCGCCCGGTCCCCAATACGGCTCAGGCAGGCAAACAAACGTATCCATCATCATATCCGATTTTCCCGCACCAGCTTCCCAAGCTAGCCGGATACCATCGCCTTGAAGTTCCGGGGCCGGAAAGGGAAACAAATCTTTTCCCAAGGTAAATCCAGTATATTTATTAATCCATTCGGCATTGCCGCCGAACCCGCCGGTTGCAATAATTACTGTTTTAGCCTGTACTTCTATTTCTCCGTTCTTGGTTTCAGCCAGCAAACCGACCACTTTTCCGCCGTCTTTCAGGATTTTTTTCACCGAAGATCCCAAGTAAAGTTCTGCGCCATTAGCTTTAGCTCTTTCAAACAGCGCGTCGGTAATCTTAGGAGAATTTTCTTCATCTCTAAAGTGCCAAGTAAACTCTGCACCGGTATAGTACGCAACTACACCATTAAATTTTATTCCGGCTTTTTGCAGCCATTCAATAGTATCGCCTGACTTATTTACATAGTCCGAAACCAACCGGGCATCAACCCGCCACCGGGTATGTTCCATAAATAAGTTAAAGGCGTCTTCTTTACTAAAATCAAACTGCTGTTCCCGCTGCATTTTGCTGTCCACGGCAAAGGGACCATTGCCCCCTTTTACCTTGCCGCCAGCGTTATCCATTTTTTCAAAAATAGCTACCTTCAAACCCTGCTCCGAAGCACTTAGCGCTGCCGCCATTCCGGATGAACCGCTTCCTACAACCGCCACATCAGTATGTATTACCGCCATACTTACTTAGCCTCCTTACTTAAAGCATATTTTGCTGCGTTTTCTCCCGCAATTCTGCCCGAGTTTATCGAAAAGCCAAGTTCACTGCCGAATAAATGCTCGCCGTTGCAATCGTGTCCCTGCCAGCCGCTAGCTATAACCCCGGCGGAATAATACCCTGGGATAGGCTGATATTCTTTATTAAGCACTTCCAATTTTTCACTGACCCGTACCGGTCCGCAGGTTTCCACAACCATTACCCCGAACTTGATGGCATAAAATGGCGGTTTTAAGAGCGGTCTTAGATACCGGCGATCTTTTACAAAAGTTTCGTCATACCCCTGGGCACAAAATGCATTATACTCTTCAACCGAAGCTTTAAGTGTTTCTGCATCACAGCCAATCCACTCCGCTATCTCGTCCCAGTTATCCGACTGAATCACCCATTCTTTACGCGTCGCAACCTCTTGAAGATTTGTTTTAAATTCTTTATTTTCATCTTTATTAGGATAGCGCGGCACTAGATAACCATAATCCACGATTTCCTGCACTAAAGCATCATCATATAACGTAAAACATTTCTTACCTGGTTGAGACAGCACCGCATTAGTACCAATTTGCAAATTGCGCCCGGAAGTCTCTTCAACAAACCTCCGGCCTAACTTATTCACCCACATCGTATTCGGCTCTCTGGCTGCCGCTGTCAGAAAATGCTCTTTCATCGCATCACTGCTGTGACAGGTTTCCCTCACCAATGTGGCATGATCTTCCAGTGCGGCCCCGGCTTCTTCCGCCAAACTCAAACCATCCCCCATATTCGGCACATAAAAGCCAAAGAAATCCTCTTCGTAGAACGGGAAGTATTTTTTCAGCAGATCTTTTCTCCCCATAAACCCACCGGTAGCCATAATCACACATGTCGCCTTAATCTTATATTCCACGCCGTCTTCTCCGGCGACCATTACACCATAAACCCGTCCATCCTCTTCCTGCAGAATTTTCTTACATTCCGTTTTAAGAAGTATCTGGGCTCCCTTTTCTTCACATTCTTTATGAAGTTTGCGCATAACCGGAGCAAAACGGGACATTTGGTTAGGGTCATCCTTTTTAGCTATATGCCATGTCGGCAACTGATTCGGACTCATCGCCGCATCCGGTCCTATTTCAAATTCCACTCCCTTATTCATTAACCACTGAATAGTATCTCCGGTCTTATTTATATAAGCTCTCAGCAGCCGGGGGTTAATCCAGTCATAATGATACCATTCTACCGCCTTTTTATAGACTTCATCTTTTGATACATCTACCATTAATTTCCGCTGCAGCGGACTTTCACAGGCAAATATTCCATTTGCAAACGGAGCATTGCCGCCGGTAACACCACGTTTTTCTACAATAACAACCCTGGCGCCGCCTTCTAATGCAGCTGTTGCCGCCGGCAATCCGGCTCCGCCGCTGCCAATAACGACTACATCAGTCTCTATTGAATTCAACTTTTGTTTCTCACTCATTTAAATATCCTCCTAGTAAAAACATTGTAAGTATGAACCGTTTGCTAAACTTATTCAAAAATTTATACTAATACAAATTTTTTGATTAGGCTGAAAACTTCAACACCATCTTCCTTTCTCCCACCTGATCTTTTTCTTTATTGTACCATGACAAAAATCCTACCGTAAAATTCATAATATAAATCCCGCTTTTCAATAAAGCAATTAAATATATCTACAGCTATAGTTATTTACACCAGTATACACATGATTTGTTAGTTAAATCTATTTATATATTTAGCTAGCACTTTTCAATCGTCATTTTCCATCTGATCACTAAAAATTATCTTTCTTAACATTTTATAAGTTCACAACTACAAAACTCTCTGTCTATCGCGAAAAACCGCTTGAATAAGCGGTTTTTTTGCGCTAGACAGAGAGTTATCTTTTCAGAGTCAACGCTACTTACTTTACCATTAAAACAATCTTGCCCTCATATGTGTCACCGGCTTTAATACTTGTCGGCGTTCCGTTAACCGTCATGGTCAACATTTTACCGTCGGCAGCTTTAACAGAAGCACCAGTTGCAACCGTTATACGATTGAGATAAGAGCTCTTATCCACTATCCAGGTAGATTTCTCGTCCAAACTAACCTTAATACCATACTCCTCGTCGGTTGAACAATAGGTGTTTTTCACTTCACCAATCATATAGTAGGTTTCTTGCGTCGGCGCACTATCAATAGGATCTGAGATTCCGGTTGTAATCGCGCCTGTAATTGTTGCGTTTTCAAACGAAAGGATTACGTCGCCCCGTTTCGTCATCGAATTTATGAAGTCCCCTTTCAGGTTTACATTCTTAAAGGAGGCCTCTAAATTGGTGCTGAATACAGCAGGTTCCTTTTTAGGAGCATCTTCTGTTTTTCCGGTTGTCCAAGCTTCATTTATTTCACCTTCTGCTCCGTCCTTGTCAGGAGGAACCGGAAAACCAGGAGGGAGACCTTCCCCCCGGGCAATAGCGCGAAGAATAGGATCATCACTTTCCATTGCCAGTAGAATGATGCCGCTTTCTGAGTTAAGTTCAGCGCCATCAACAACAATATTGCCGCCACGTTCTTTCACTTGAATAACAGCTGATTTCGTATTAAAAACACTGCCTTTGTTAAGGGTAAGCGCGCCGCCGCCTGTTCCGCCATGAATCATAACGCCAAAGCGACCAGAATTAACAACACAGCCGTCAGTAAAAGTACCATAGGATTCACTTGCAATAACTAAAGCATAATCATTAATGTTAAAGGTACAGCCGCTGAAATAACCCTGGCAATCAGCGATGGTATAAGCCCCATAACCGCTCTCAACGGTTTCAATAAGGCAGTTTGTTGCATAGAGTCTGCAACAATCCACTGCGTCAGTAGAAAGACAGCCCCATTTTTGCGCTTTAATATGAGTGTTATTATAGCGTACTGTAGAATAAGCCACAGCATTCGTTGCTCGGCAATTTCCGCTTAACCCCAACATCCACGGCACTTCTTTCATTTTACCCGGCTCAATCGTAAAGGTGTAATCCTCCGGCAATTTACCGTCCAGTACCTCTATCGAGGAATCGTTGACGGTAAGAGTACTGTGCTCGCCGGCAAAAATAGCAGTGCGCACGGCTCCTTGGGTTTTAATCTTGGCTTTATTCACAGTAACCTTAGCATTCCCATTAGCAAGAATTCCCGCTCCGCAGCCAACAAAATCGTTGCCGCCATTTCCAGTCATCGTAATAGTTGCGTTATCAACGCTATATTCACAATCCCCAGTTATATAGATCCCGTTTACTGCTTCCTCTTCCGAAGTCAATGTAATATTTTTAGCATACGTGTCTGTCACTTCCCCGCCGACCGCAAAGGCTAACACGGATTTTTCCGGCACAACCTTACCATTCTCCACATAAACAGCCGTTTTAAAAACGTTAGAAGATATCAACAGATTCTCTGTAACATTGAGAATCACCTTGCCTTGATATTTACCAGGTACAATAGGTTTGTTGACTCCGTCAACCGTCATGGTTACACTGTAACCTTCAGCTGCCGTAATGGACGCGCCTTCTGCAATGGTTAGTTCATCCAAACAAGTAGTTTCTTGAACGATCCATTGAGAACTTTTTTCAAGCTCTTTTCTGCTCATCTAATTTCCTCCTAGTGTGTAATGATAAACAAACCAATATAAACTGTTCACGTATCATCCAATTTTGAGATCAATTCTCCTATCCGTTAGATTGCTACGTCCTCCCCGTAACCTAATTCTGAGCAAGAGTGAGGCCCTAGCTTTGTGATTGCGTTCGAATGAGCAAGGTATTAAAGAGTTAACCATCATTATTCATCTGTCAAACTAGTTTGGATCACAAATTGCCAGAAATCCTCTAAGTTGATACTGGTCGTCTTTATTCTTGTCATTGCACACTAAGTTACCTCACTGTAATAAGGCAACTTAGTGTGCACACTTTTCTTTTACACCCATTCTTCGCATCCTAGTTTAGCTGCATTGTAGCATAACTGAAAATTGGTGTAAAATTCCCAATATTAATGCTATTTCATTTTTAAGCAAATAAATATATCTACTTGTTATTTTTAAACGCCCTGTAATTTAGGCATTTAACTACTTATTCTATAGATATATTTTACCTACATAAATGTAATGTTCTTTATTCAAACAGCAGCTTCCATCCCTTATCACCCACTACAGGCTAATTCACGGCCATAATATCAAAATACTTAATTTAAACCTCTATTAAGAAATCTCTCGCTTTTTCTTAGCCGGAGTTAACATATCATAAAAGTATCACAAATGGGAAAAAGACTTGAACTTGCAATCGCCTAATATAAAATGATGGTCATGGGGCCCCTAAAATTAATAAAAAAACTTAGGGAGGTCAACAGAATGGAAAAGTACGTAAAAAACAACAACCCTTCTTGTCAAAAGGACAATGAAAAAAAGGTTATTGTTCTTGAAGCAGGCGAAACTTGGCTCATTTCTAAGACAACAAAAATGGATGTTTTAGTCATTGCCAAAAACGCCACAATTACCGTTCCCGATGGGTACAGTCTGACTATGACAGTTAATAACGTCGGAGCAGTGATCAAGCAAGGCACATATGAGGGTAACATTGTGCTTTCAGTCACCGAAAACATTACCGAAGATTCTGTAACTTTTAGAACCGGTATCTATATTGAGGATGGCGCATATGTAGCAAAAAAATCTGTAGCAGCAATAGTAGCCAGCGGAACTGTGACTGATACTTACGCCAATGATGTCCATATCACTTCAAACGAAGGAAAATTTGACGGTATTATTGTGAACGGTGATTCTAAGTATACTATTATCAATCCTGTCATTAACTTAAGTGGAAACGGAGGCGATGACTGGACTGGCTATGGCACAGCAATCATGTCCACCCGAAACTCGGATGTTACTGTATACAATGCTAAGATTAGCGGTACCGGGTATAATCGTTGTGCCTTTTTTGCCGGCGGCAACAGTACTTTACATGTTAATAATTCAGAGATCGAAGTATACAACGGCATATTAAACAGTAATCCTACCTTTTTAGACAAAAAAGTAAAAAGCATGCTGATTGGGCCATGGCTATTTGGTGTTGTAGGGCGCGTTCGTGCAACGAACGTAGTGGAAAATGCCACAGTATACTACAACAACACCCATATCAAAGCCCAGCAATGGGGCGCCCTTTCCACCGACAACCCTACAAAACTCAGACTTTACGCAACCAACTGCCTAATTGAGACTATCGAAAGCGGATATGGAGCTTACGCCATCGGAGATTGTCTGGATTATTTCAGCGGATGCACCTTTAACGTAGTCGACTATGGACTGATTCTCTGCGATTACGCCTCCGGCACATTTACCGATGGATGCGTAGTAAATTCAAAGAAAATCGGGGTTATGATGCATGACGGCTCCGGCGGCAGCACCTTAACCATCGACAAAGACAGTGTACTCAACACCAAATCCTCAGTAATTCAAATCAAAGGCCGTCGTGGAGCCAATATAATCGTAGACAATGCCGAACTAAATTCAGAAAGTGGTATTATCCTTCAAACCATGCCAAACGACGACCCCAATATGTCCAGTTGGGATTACTCTGGTGGCGACCAAAGTTATAGCCGCGATGTTACCGCCACCTTCAGCAACATGGAATTAAACGGCGATTTCATCAATGGTTTCACCGCTTCTGGGGCTGTCAGTGTAACATTTAAAAATGCCACCTTAACAGGCGCAATCACAACAGCTACCACAGAGCACCCACTCTTTAATAATGAAGAAATTACCAACGATACCCCTGAGTTTTATTACCTACTCGGAGAAATAAATAATACCTATTGTGCAACAGATGGCCCTTATGGTATATCTGCATCCATTGACGCAAACTCAAAATGGGTCGTTGAAACGACTTCCTATCTGACAGCTCTATCCATTGAAGAAGGTGCCATCATCACTGCCCCTAAAGGCTACACTGTGACCATGACAATTGACGATGTTGCAACAGAAATAAAATCCGGCACCTACGAAGGCAAAATCGTGCTAACAGTTACAAAATCATAAAATAATCCTCAGTAAAACTTCGTAAAAAATCACCTCCTTGTATTTAATGTGCACTATCTTAAATACAAGGGAGGTGATTTTTCTATTTATTGCCTAAGCAGATCTATTCCTCAATAATCGCCACGCCATCTATATTGTCTCAACAATTAGAATTGACAGACTTTTCACTCATTGTTATAATGATTTTTAACAACCATAAGTTACAATATTTTACATAAAAGTAAAAGGGTGAACTACATGGATACAAGATTATTACGGTACTTTGTTGCAGCAGCCGAGCATCTAAACTTTTCTGAGGCAGCTAAAAGTCTATATATTACTCAACCAGCCTTAGGCCGGCAAATTACTCAATTAGAACAACAAATTGGGGTATCTCTGTTTATTCGCAATACACGTAAAATTAAACTCACAGCCGCCGGTACTACCCTGCTGAATCAATCTTATGAAATATTAGCCAAAACCGAATTCGCAGTAAACATGACACGTCAAGCCGCTAATACGCTCATCGGTAATTTGCAACTAGGCTTTATGGGCCCGCTTGAACAAAATAGTTTGCCACAATTGGTAAAAATTTTTCATGACAAATATCCAAGCTCAACCATTGGTTTTAATATGCTCGGACAAGGCTCGCTGAATGAAGCTTTGGAAACTGGCAATATCGATATTGCCTTCACCACAGCTTACGATTTGGACCAATTAACCAACTTTGCTTGGAAAACCAGCTGCCTTTCGAAAATTCCCAAAACCTTGGGTATCATTGTTCATTCTAGACATCCATTAGCACGGAGAAAATCGATTTCACTTTATGCCTTGGCCCGTGAATCTTTTGTTATTTTTTCTCGTACAGAATTTCCATTGACCTACGATCATATGTATCATAAGTGTCTCACCGCCGGTTTTCAGCCAAACATCTCCGCTCAGGCTCTCGACCTGGAAAGCTTATTAGACATGGTTAAACTAGGTATTGGAATCGCTATTCACCCTAAACCGCCGGCTTCAAAAAAATTCTCCGGACTTCATTTTATTCCACTATGCGATTACAACTCCAATAATGCTTCCGTTGTCGCCTGGAAAACAACTAATATAAATCCGTTAATCCCCTTATTTTTAAAAACTTTGCAAGAAGAAAAATTTCTAGTTGACTTTTCCCCGGATAAAGTTTCTGTTTAGTTCTGTAACACCTTTTTATCCTCTCAAGCCGTTCTGAAATAGTTTTTTACTTTCAGAACGGCTTGGGCGAATAAAACTATAACTCCTTGTACCTATAGCTGGGACGCTGCCGCAAAAGCACTTCTTATACATTTTTGAACATTAGCGGCAACCTGACAGTCACCAATCATAAAAAACTTATCCGCAGCACCATAAAATCTCAACGCCGCATCGTGCCGCGCACTCGTCCCCGCTGCAAGCACAACGCTTGCAGCTTTTATAGTTCTTTGATTCCCTTCAGCATCCAAGTAAGTTACTTCGGTATCGGAAATGGCGGTACACTTAGCATTTAAAACAAAGCTAAAATTTTTCATCTTTTTCCAGGCCGCTTCCACCATCTCCCTATAATGAACAGGGGTAGCATCTGCCGCAAGCTTGTCTTTCATTTCCAAAATGACTACATTATACCCTTTTTCGGCTAAGTGCATTCCTGTCTCAACCCCGATCTCGCCACCGCCAATAACCACAACGTTTTTGTCCAAATTATCCTCATTTCCATACACCTTTTCCGCAACAATAACATTATTCCCATCAACTCCTGGTATCTGCGGTATAACCGGAGTTGAACCTACGGCGACGATCACAGCATCATAGCCTTTATTACTAATCATTTCATGAGTAGCCTCTGTACCCAGAAAAACCTCGATATTTGCTTTATCAACTTGGCGAATAAGATAATCCTTAAAATCCCGTAACGGCCATTTAAAGGACGCAAAATCGGCGTGTTTAGTTTGTCCGCCAAGAACAGTACTTTTCTCGTATAAAGTGACGCTATTCCCTCTTCCCTTAGCTACCAGCGCGGCTTTCATTCCTGCCGGGCCGCCACCTATAATCGCAACCTTTTGAAAAGCTTTCGGCGGCGAAACCATTGTACCAATTCTATGTTCCAGTCCAATAACCGGATTAACAGAGCATACGCTAATATACGGTCCATTCGCTTTGTCCATATGACATTTATTGCATTTAATACAGGGAACCACATCTTCATCCCTGCCTTGGTAAGCTTTCGCACCGTAATCAGGGTTACTAATCCAACTCCTTGCCATTGCAACGAGGTCAGTTTTACCAGACGCAATTGCCTCTTCACACTGACTAAAGTCTAAATAGCCGCCCGCAGTTGCAACTACCATCTGAACGCCACTTTCCTTGATAGCCTCGGTATAATGAAGATAAGGAGTAGATTTCGGCTTCATGTTGAAACCGGTAGGATGAGACAAATCGCCGTCACTAGCCCTAAGATGCAAAATATCAATATAGCCTTCGGCAACTTTAGCAAAAGCAATGGTATCATTTAAACTATATCCGCCCTCCGGCTCTTCCCCGCTCATAATTACTTCAACAAGGAAATCATCTCCACAAGCTTTTTTAATAGCTTTGCAGATCATTAAGGGAAACCGTACACGATTCTCAAACGTTCCACCAAATTTATCCGTTCGTTTGTTAATTAACGGTGAAAGAAATGTTGCTGCAAGCGAAACTCTATAAGGAAAATATAGAGAGGCCATATCAAACCCCAGTTGCTTAATCATGGTGCATTGTTCAACATAACTGTCCACCATTTTTTGCAGCATTTCTTCCGTGATTTCTTTAGTATACTTAATCTCTTGTCCGGGAACAGGAGGTCCAAACGGGAACTCCGGTCTGGGACTCACGCTATATCCCAAAGGCTCTGCCGGCCAAATCGACGCGGCAGCTTTTGATTCATAAAAATGAATGGCGTCTGCGAACTGGCTGAGATAATTTTGAGATTTAGGGTCATATAGATTAAATTTGGGGAAATGATAAGCATCCCCAAATTGCGGAGGAAAATTGGGATCAAAATCTCCGCGCAAGGTCACAATAGCCGCACCGTTTTTTGCCCGGTTTGCTAAATGCGTAATAATCGAATCAGCCGGATATCCCTCTGGCCCCTGCAAAAAATGGGGCAATGAGTTGGGGGAAATCATGCGGTTTTTTAAAACAACATTACCAACTTTTAATGGGGACAAAAGCTGTGCGTACTTTACACTCATGATTTTACATCTCCTTAATTTCTAATAATCGTACCGCCTCTCACTGTTAACTATGGTTAAAAACTAACTGCTATGATTTAGCGGTAATAGCGTCTCTTTCTTTTGCATTTCTGGTATTGGCAATACTGCTAACGCACTGAGGAAAGCAAAACAGGAAAAAACCGCATAAAATAATGGAAACCCGCCTGCCGCAATTAAAGGCGGTGCAGCAAAACCTGTAATACTGTTCGGCAATGAACTTGCAATATTCATAATAGATGCGTCTTTAGCAAAGTCTTCCTTCTTCGGTAATATTCTTGTAATGAGTGCCATATCTACCGATAGATATACACCGCCAGCAATACCTGAGATCAGGTTACTTATTAGCACCTCAGTAAAAGATGTGGCAAATACAAGCACCAATGGACCAATTCCTACACCAATCGCTGCGGCAATTACAAAGATTTTTTGTTTTCCTAATTTATCGGACAACCAGCCACTTCCAATGCTTGCTAGTGCAAAACATACATTACCGGCCATTGCCAAAAGACCCATTTTAGCAGTTACTTCCGATTCAGTCATATGAAATTTTTCAATAAGATATATCGTACTAAACGTCATATTAGAAGTTGCTAAAAACTGAAGGAATCTTGTAAGAAAGCCCCAAGTAAAACTCGGATACTTGCGCGGGCTCGGATAAAATCTAATAACTTGAGTAAGTACTGAGGTGCTTTTATTTTCATCAGACTTAAATGGAACCGGTGCCTCTTTAACCATCACACACACTAACACCGCAGCCAAAAATCCTATACCGGCGACTATCGCCCATTTTATAAGCAACGCTGCATTGGCCATCGACATCATGATTGTCATGCCTAACATTACTGAAGCAGGAGCAAACACCCCCATTGCCCCAGAGACAATTCCACGGCGTGATTCCGGTATTTGTTCCGGTACAAGGGCAAAAATCGAATTTGCAACCACACTGTACAAAACCTGCACTAAACACCATATCACTACTACCATCCACACCTGCGTGGCAAAATCAACCGCTATCAACATAAGGCCGCCCAAAAAACCTCCAGCCAATATCCACGTCCGCCGCCGCCCGAACTTATTTCTCGTTTTATCGGCTATCGATGCTAAAATAGGACTAAATATAATAACCGCAATTGTACTAAACCCAGCGGTCATCCCAAAATTCTCTTTAACACTATCGGGGGTAATTTCCATAAATTTAAAAGTCAATAAAAGCATCATTGGTACTACAATGGTCATCACATTGGCAACTTGTCCAAAAAATAACGCAACAAGAAATCTCCATGGCATTCTGTTATCCGTTGCAACATTCACACTACTCATTTTTGTTCCGTGTCCTTTCTTATGTAATTATTAATTGATTGACTATCTGCACCTCCATGTATATCATCCTGGCAGAAGCATTATGCTCCCTGCTATTACCTTTAATTCAATTTATAAATCGCCTAGAAAAACCATTCAAACTGGCCACGATAAAGTTTAAGATCAGTTTTTCCTGTATCCGCATCCTTACCATCCATATACACCGCCGTAACCTTGGTATTCGGTAATACAACATATTCAAACCCCAGCTTAACTCCTTTAAAATCAATACAATAATAATCATTCGAACTGCCGCGATCATAAACCGCTTTCGTAGGAATTTTACGATATTCAGCAAATACGTCACTGGATCCAACTATTTTGGTATTAACTTCTTTATATTTTAATTGGGCAAAATATGCCTTATTACTGTATTCCGAAACAATATTTGACTTAGTTCCGGCAAATGTAAACTTTAAATTTTTTGCGACTTTCGTATCAAAGCCGGCTTCCCAATAGATACCATTTTCCGGCGCATAGTAGTTATAGCCATCATCTATCCATATCTTTCCACCGCTATAATCCCCTGACTCATCCGACCCACCATATCTTATACCTTCATATGCTAGCCTAACGTTTGTATCTTTGTTAACCGCCACACTAATCGTCGCGCCGCGCAGAACCGCATCATAATTGGTACGTGCCCAAGTTAACGTAGTTTTTGTGTTATCTCCCCAGGTGTAGTTGGCACCGCTTGCCTGCCGGTTATAAGCCAAGCCGTAAGCCGGCGCGTAAGAAATTCTGCCCAGATACAGTGTGCCACCCCCGATTGGCCCTGTAACAAATGACTGAATTCCTTCATTCTGCAAGTACGAAAACGTATCACTATCTGTATTGTTAGGATATTTTATACTTCTTTCCCATAAATTTTCATACTCTAAAAACCATCCTGAACCTATTTTGTATGTTGCTAATAGATCCACTGCAAAATGTTGATTATCATTAGCCGCGTAGGTTAAATCATTGCTTACCCCACCAAAATTATCCGTACCGGCGTGGGTCGCATCATCAAGTTTCAACCTTGCACTGCCGCTAATTACAACTTTACTTGTTTTCTCTTCCAAATTAGTTACACGAACATTCATTTTTTTTAGCTCGTCTTTATACTCAGCAGTTAGTTTATTAATCAACGCTTTCTGTTCGGCATTTGCTTTGTCCATATGGGTTATCGCCACAGCCGTAATAGCTGCCATTTCATAGCGGGTAACGGTTTTATCACCGTTAAACATTCTGCCATCCCCATCAATAATTTTGCCAGCAACAAGGGTCTGGATCGCACTATAAGACCAATGTCCAACCGGCACATCAGAAAAAGGATTGCCCGCCGCAGATGCAATACCAGTAATCCCCAATAGTAAGGCAAGCGTCAAAACCAGAATTAAGCTTTTTCTCATATTTTCCCTCTCCTCATCGCTTGATGAAATATCTGAAAATTGATTTACAACATAGATGACAAGTTCGTATACTACTCAAAACATTGAATCCCATTGCACTCGGACACTGCGATCATGATAATCGGTTCCTGCTGTAGTCGAACGCGTGACAAACCACCTCAGAGTAATCAAATGTCCGGAAAATGGACACACATGATATCCAACTTCATACCCTTGCCCGCCGAACTCGCAATCCGCCCAGTCGGCATTACTGTAAATAAAAGTATTTCTTTCCATACGTGAGTAGCTCGCAAAAAAGTCATGAGATCCTTTTACAAAAGGAATCGAAGCCCCATACCGGAGATTTATGTAATATGCATCGTTATCCGTAGAGTAAGTGGACCGGGTAGCGTCGATCGAAAGTAACAAATCCTTGGCAACGCTAGTGCTAAAACCAACTTCAGCATAGTCTTTACCTTCTCCGGGAGCTGCACGATTCGATATCCGATGCAGTACCGCCGATAGGTTGGTTGAACCCGGTGCGCCCAGCGGTCCTTGCGGTGCCGCCTCCGGCCCGGTTGGCGGCCCTGCGGCACCTTTTTCACCGCCTACCGGGGGCCCTGATTGTATTGATGGCGGCGGAGATATCGGTGGCTGTCCCGGACTAATCGACCAGTGAAGCGCTATCGAATTATATTCCGGCTCACTATCAATAAAAGGTGCCTCATAATGATTCTGCTGAGCGTGTTTTAACATATAACCATGATTTAAAGTAACATTTACTTTCTGACCATAACTAAACTGAACTCCGGTGAAGTCTCCCTTCATTACAAAGGCGTCGCAGGGATCCATCCAGGCAAACCTGCCAACCTGAACACCAACTGCACCAATTTTCCCTTGCACGGATCCATCACAAAGTTGGTCATCTCCCGACCTAATCCAGCCAGCCTGAGACCCCATCGACCAATCTCGATTAAATTGATACATAGTTTGTAAATTCCAATCATCATTTACCTTATAAGTACCAAAAATACTTACTTTGTTCATTCCTCGGTAACTAAAAGCCTTAGGATAATGCAAGAATGCTGCTGATCCCGATATATTAAAATTACTATGATACTCATACTTAGCCATGTTAATGCCCATAAAAGTAAGCTTTTCAGTTTCCTGCTCCAACTTGGCAACCCGAACATTGAGAGCCGTCAATTCCTTAGAAAATTCTATTGCTAATTTATCAATAAGTTCCTTGTCATTATCTGAAGCCTCCTCTTCTTTTTTTACAGCCTCAGCAACTAATTTTGCCATTTCATAACGGGTCGCAGTTTTATCGCCCCGAAAAGAACTAACACTATAGCCCTGAATAATACCCTCTTTCGACAATTTGACCATAGCCTGATATATCCAGGCATCACTTAAATCGCCAAACGGACCGCTATGTGGATTGTCATTTGCCGCAAAAGAAGTTCCTCCTCCTATTCCTAGAGCCAACACAATCACCATCGCGGCAGTAAAATTTTTTCGCATAACCATCCTCCTTGATCTACAGTTGGTTCTCATTATTTTTTGATTTTTCTTATTTTTCCAACTTCATATTAAACCTAATAGCATACTTACGTAAAATGCATATAAGTATTAACATTAGAAAGATTTTTTAACAGATCCCATGACCATAACTTTAAATACTAGCGCATCGTGTATAAAACAGCTACTCTTGTAAATATCTGTGTCTTGATGTTTAGCGAGCATTTACTTGGTTCTGGTGCAAAATCAAAGCTATGATATCATCTTGCTTAAACTCTGAATTTAAGGTAACGATAATGAGGTAGCTACATCCATACGCACCAATTTAAAATGATAGACTCAGAAAACATCTAGTCTCAACAACTAATTTGTTGAGACTAGATGAAACGTATTTAAAAATCCAGAATAAAAATGCGTGTTTATATAGGGCAGTCTACTCAGAAAGAAATACCATTGACTTTTTTGTATAATGCTTACGAAAGGTCTCTAAGTTTTACGCTAGTTGCATGAAAAGCTGCAAATTTCTGTAATTCAGTCTGTTGCTTTACCTCATTTTATGTCTAATTTTTTCGATAAGGACACACCGCACTACGCGGTTACCTGACATATTAAACCCGCAATGATTTTTCAGATCATTGCGGGTCCTTGAAGTTCAAACTTTTGTCAAGGGGCTGAAGTATATTAACTAATATCTCAGATACTATAGCCAAATCAAAAATTATTTTTAAAGGCCCCAAAACACCTCTAGAAGAAGTATGCCATCTGAGCCCGGATTATTTTATAATCCACCAAGCCAGTATCAGCATCCTTACCATTAATATACCAAACCGTCAGTTTAGAATTAATGGATGGAACATAGTCAAATCCTACATGGACACCCTTAAAATTAGATTTGACAGTTTGGACAGAAGATACATTAATAGCCTCAGGTACTGTGCAATCGTCAGCATCGCCACGGTCATACGCTGCATTAGTATGAATTTTACTATATGTAACAAATATATCTTTTGATCCTGCTACTGCAATATCCGCCGTCTGGTATTTCAACTTTGCATAACCGGCTTTGTTATTCGAGGACACACCAGGAAGCTCCCCCTTCGAGGCAGTTGCAATTAACTGTAAATCACCGGCTACTTTGATATCAAAACCTACTTCATAATAGTTATCCCGGCCGGGACTCGCTTCTACCGACAGATACTCCGCCTTAACATTAGTACTCTTATTAACTGCCAAGGCAACTTCCGCCATTTTGTAATCATCTTCGTCATTGGTATGGCCCCATGTTAACGTGCTTTTCACTTTATTACCAAAAGCATATTGGACACCCGTAGCTTTCGCATTCCAAACCAACCCATATGCCGGAACATACCTAAATCTACCCATGTTATACGTGCCGTCACCAATTGGCCGAGTAAGATAAATTTGTTCTGCCTGCGCTTTTTGTCCAACACTATTCGCATCTTCCGGATGATTAAACTGCCGCTGCCATTCCGTTTCCGTTTTTATAGCCCACCCCATTCCTAAATTAAACGAGGTATTAATGTCCAAATTAATATGCTGATCATCAAAGGTCGTGCCACCGCTTTGATTGTCAAATCTAATTGTTGCGACACCGGAAATTGACACTTTATCAACTTTTGATTCCAATTCTTTTACGCGAACTCCAATTTCTTCAAGTTCAGTTTTATACTCTACCACCAGTTTATCGATCAGTGCCCGTTCTTCAGCATTCGCTTTACCTTCTTTCGCCATGGCTTTCGCCACAATCACCGCGATCTCATAACGCGAAACCGGCTTATCCCCCTTAAAGGTACCATCACCGTTACCTTCAATAATCCCATCAGCAACCAGCTTATTAACAGCTGCATATGACCAATGCTCTGTCGGAACATCAGAAAACGGATTTGTTGCAGCCATCGCCGTCCCCGCTATGGCCGCAACAACGATAAGCGTTAAAACGACAATTAAATATTTATTCATACATTTCGCTCCCTTAATAGAAATTTTTTAAAGGTTTTAAAGTAAATTTCTATATGCTAACTACATCCTCCATCGCATTTAGAAGATTGGTATAATTGCTGCAACCCGGATAAAATTATCCTTAAAGTCGGTATACCCGCTAGTGATACCAACCATATGAATATATCTAATCGTATAAATCACGCCCGGCCGGGGAATATATTCATAACCAACCGTTATCCCCTTAGCACCATAAACACAATCCTCAATGTCATAGTCTACGGTTGATATCGTTGAATTAGCCTCGGCTTTCGTCCAATTTACATAAACACCCCAAGAGCGAGGAACGAACGGAATAGCACCTTTATATGTAAGACTAAACATATATCCTTTATTGTCGGTGCTGTAGTTTGACTTAGAATATACTGCTTTAAGCCCAATATCCGGTGATAGCTTGGTATCAAACCCGGCTACTGCAAACGACTTAGAAGATGTACTATTATCTGAACTAGTCAAATGAATATAATCTGCTGTTAAATTTGTCTTTTGGCTAAGCGGATATATGATATCAGCTGATCTAATCCCCGGCGCACTATCTGCAAATAGCAGATCGTCTTGAGCATAAGATGCTATAAAGCTATATGATGATGGAATCCCGCGCCAATTCATTAAATTTACGCCCTCATCCAGTTTACCAAAATTCACGGTCATAGATGGGCCGACTCCAGATCCTAGTCCTGGTCCCGGTGGAGATGGATGGCCCCATAAAATCTGAACACCGCTTATATACTCGTCCAGCACAAAACCATACGCAGCATCTTTATAGGGATAACGACCAAGATTCATCCGAAACCCGGGAAAATTTCCCGAAACCCACATTCCCTTAGTCTCATCATGATTGCCTTCAGTAAGCCCTGTTCCCTTAGCCACTACATCTTCAAAGTCTCTTGTGAATTCACCCATAGTCTGAATTGTCCAAATATCGCTGACACGATAGTCTCCACTTAAAACAAACTTGCACCCCTCCACCTGGTTAGGAGTATACTTCTTGGGATCAAACGTTTTAAAAACCCAGTTAGGAGTTGTCCCTTCACTATGGTGATCATACTTAAGAATAAGAACGCCGCCAAAATTAACTTTGTTTACTTTTTTGTCTAACGAAGAAATTTTAGCATGCAAATCCGCAAGTTCTTGGGAAAACTCTTCGGAAAGTTTATTGATAAGTGTCCTATCCTCTGCATTCGCCTTGTCTTCATGCGCTATAGCTCTAGCGACTATTTTGGCAACTTCATACCGTGTTAGTATCTTATCTGCATCGTGAGAGTTTTCAATAATCCCGTCTTGAGCAAGTTTTACAATCGCATTATATGCCCAATTCCCCTTCGGCAAATCCACCCACGGATTACTTTTTTCAGCGGCCAACGCAGTTGACGTAATGCTTAATAGCAATACTAATGTCAAAATAGTACCCAGCCATTTCTTCATAACCTTCCTCCTCCATTGCTTTTATTACAAAAAGCTTTGAGTCTCCAGCGTTTCCTCAAAAACATTTTGTTTACAAATAGTTCGGCTACCACCACCTTTATCTGCTCGGAGGCCAGATCAAAGATCGAACACTTTTGCCGTGTATATTTTCATAATATTCGCACTAATATATTTATGATAAGCCTACGAACTCTTTGCTCTATATCATATCTGAATGCCTTTACCCTGACCGTCTAGTCAATTACTACAAAATGGGGGAAAGGCATTCGAATGAATACATAGATAACTACCCTCTTATATATGCTGCGGCATTTTCACCGGCAATTCGCCCGCTATTATAGCAGAACGATGATACATTGCCCGAGATAACAAAAGGATACGATCCATTATAAATGGAATTAGCATCATTACCGACTGCATAAAGTCCGGGGATAGCCGCTCCGGCTTCAGTCACAACCTCAGTTTTACAATTAATTTTAATTCCCCCCAGGCTGCCATAGCCTCCTTGGAAAAATCTTGCAGCATAAAACTTAGGCTTAGTTAATGGTCTAAGATATTTTGCTTGCTTATAAAACATATCGTCCCGTCCGTGTTCGCAAGCTTGATTATACTCAGCCATTGTTTTTTTCAGCCCTTGAAGTTCTATTCCAGTTACCGTGCTTAACTCTTCCAGGGAATCTGCCATAAATAAATGTTCATAACCTTCTGTTTGGGCTTTTTTAATTAAAGCTCTCAAATTATTCGATTTAGCGATGGGAAGTTTAGACATAACGAAATCCCATCCTGTATCGTAATATTCATTCGCCGCTTCGTCAAAAATCATAAATGCACACCCATTTTTCTGCCGATGAACGGCATTCCCTGCAAAACCTGGACTGCGCATTATTTCCTCATTCATAATCCTTTCTCCATCAATATTAACCATCAAATTAGGCTGTCTGAATGAACCTAATTCAAAGCCAGTTCCCCCCGGCCCGCCAAAAGGATCCGGCAAACAGACATGCGTATTCATCATCATATCCGATTTTCCAGCCCCAGCATCCCAGGCCATTTGTATACCATCTCCCTGCACTTCCGGAAAAGCAAAGGTATAAAGATCAACCCCGTGTTCATATCCGGTATACTTTTTAATCCAGTCTTTGTTACCGCCAAAGCCCCCGCTAGCGATAATAACAGCCTTGGCTCGAATCTCAATCTGTTGCCATAACTTATCTTCGGCAATTACACCAACGACTCTGTTTTCCTCTTTTATAAGGCTCTTTGCCGAAGTATCTAGTTTAATAGAAGCTCCATAGGTTTTAGCTTTTTCAAAAATTGCCTCGGTAAAAGCAGGCGATGCCGGGTCTTTAAAATGCCAGGTATACTGGGCACCTATAAAATAGGCGACAACATCAATAAAGTTTATTCCCATATTTTCCAGCCACGCAATCGTGCTGGCCGACTTGTTGATATAGGCTGACACTAATTGGGCATCGACCTTCCAATGAGTATAATCCATCAGAAACTTAAAGGCATCTTCTTTGGTGAACGCTAACTGCTTTTCCTTTTGCAGCCGACTTTCTACCGCAAACAGTCCGTTTCCCCCTTTAACCCCTCCGCCCATCGAGTTTCCTTTTTCCAAAATAAGCACTTGCGACCCATTTTCAGCCGCCGAGCAAGCCGCCGCCAGTCCCGACGGACCGCTTCCGATAACTACAACATCCGTATCTAACATTTTCATTGAAAATCTCCTCTCCCTCATGTTTCCTATCTTAATCGGACAAACTATTTTCCCTTGATATACAAGCTTGCATTTTCGCCGGCAATTCGCCCCGAATTCATCGAATAACTTAGTGCACTGCCGAACAAATACTCCCCACAATAATCATCAGACAACCAGCCTCCCGAAATAACTCCGGCGGCATATAGTCCCGGAACAGGATCATCGTTTTTATCGATAATTTCCATATGGTGGTCAATCCTTACCGGACCAATTGTTTCAATCAAAAGTACCCCAAACTTAATGACATAGAACGGCCCTTTCCTTAGCGGCATTAAAAATCGGCGTTCTTTTACAAAGTCTTCATCATATCCATGGTCACAGAAATAGTTATACTCATTAATAGTATTTTTCAGGACATTAGGATCTGCACCAATCCATTCGGCTATCTCAGCCCAATTATCTGATATTTTCACCTCGCCGCCGCTTGCAACTTCTTTTTCCAGTTTTTCTTTCAAGTCTGTCGGCATCGGTCCGATCGGGGCATGCGGTAGAACCCAGCCTTTTTCCATAATCTCTTCAATCATTTGCCCGTCATATATGGCATAAGCAATCTTACCAGGCTGACGAATTACAGCATTAGAACATATCTGCGATTGCTCGGCCGCTGCTTCATCCAGGAAGCGCCGACCTTTCTTATTCACCCATATCGCAAATGGCTGTCTAGCTGCTTGCCCCAGAGACGGATCTTTCGTAAAGGTTCGTCCAGTCTCCCTTACCAGCGTAGCAACATCATCCAAAGCGCCGCCGGCTTCGGCCGCTAATTTTATACCATCTCCATCATGCGGTACGACAAGCCCGCCAAAACTCTCATCATAAAACGGGAAGAATTTATTAAGCAGCTCTTTATTACCCATAAAACCGCCGGTCGTAATAATAACGCTTTTGGTTTTTATTTCGAACTCTTGTCCGTCTTGTACCGCTACAATTCCGGTAACCTCGCCTTGCGGTCCGCGTACAACTTTTTTTCCAGTTGTCTCAAGCAATATTTGAATGCCTTTATCCCGACATTCCGAAGTAAGCGACTTTACAACTGAAGCAAAACGCCCCAACGGAGTATTGCCTTTAATCACATGCCAGCATGGATTTTGATGATAATTAAGACGCCACTGAGCCCCCACTTCGAATTCTACTCCCCGCTTCATAAGCCATTGGATGGTATCTCCTGATTTATTAATATATGCGCGAAGAATCCGAGGATTTAGCCGGCTGCTATAACGATGCCAAGCCAGCGCCTTTTTATAAATTTCATCTTTAGGGGCATCAATCATGGCCCTTCTTTGGATAAGGCTTTCACAGGCAAATATTCCGTTAGCAAACACCGCATTGCCACCGACTGTTTTTCTTTTTTCCAATACAATTACACTCTTAGCCCCATTTTCAACCGCTGTCACCGCCGCAGGCAACCCCGCACCTCCGGCACCAATAATAACTATATCTGCTTCAAGATTTTTCATTTGTGTCTCTCCCATCATAAAGACTCTTTTTCGTGGCTCTAAAAATAAAAATATATTCTACTCCTTCAATTATTTGGAGATAGATATTTTATTTATTAAGCCTCTATACTCCAACCCATTAACTAGGTTCCGGCTTAATTTGTGCTAAATATTTTCAGCAGTATCTGATTTTCCTTTGTTTCCTCTTACAGCTAACCAAAAAATGGAAATCAATGTCGCAATAGCAAAGCATGCTCCGCCAAAATTAAACAAGAATGTTGCTGGTTGCAAACCATAAAACATCCGAAGTATAGGTTCAACAAAAGTAGAAGCGAACATTGCCAACATCATAGCTTGAACAACTGTTCCCATAATTAAAGACCTTTGTGATTTAGGTGCCAAGTCAGATACCCTAGTTGTAATAGCCGGAACAAACGTTCCTCCTGCTATTCCATTACAGACGCTTGCAATATAAATCATATTAACGTTTTGCGTAGTTCCTACGATAAAAAACGCGATTGCTGAAGTAGCAACACAAATTACCAGGGTATAATCTTTGAAAGTCTTAAATACTTTCATAAAAATGATCCCCATTACAATTACGGTAATGTTATACACGTTATATGCATTTGCCACCGTCATGGGGTCTCCAATCTGACCTTCCGTAATAGCAATAGGCAACTTCATCATATTTATAAATGAAATCATCATGAACCCAAAAAGGCAAACCACCAAAACCAAAATTGTTATACCTAACTTTTCCTTTTTAACGTTTTCAGTTACTTCATCTTTATAAATACGTTCAGGCGGCATAGAAGGTAAGGCCAAAACTTGTATAAAAAGCACCACTATAAACGCTAGATAGGCTAAAAAAGCATAATTCCACTGAATTGCCGCCAATGCCCCCGCCGCCATCGTTAATACTGTTGAAACACCGCCATTAAAAGCATTATTCCAACCATAAATTTTTGCTCGTTCCTCTTCGTCATAAATTTCTGGAATTATAGAAAGCCCTACCGTCGCTGCAATTCCAGCGGCAATCCCTATAAATGCGCGGGAAGCCAACACAAGGTAAATACTTTCAGAGCAGAAATACCCGCCTACCCCCGAAATGATATAAAGTATCATAGAAAAAACCAAAAGCTTTTTTTTGTCATAGTAGTAACATAATCTTCCGCCAATAGAAGGAATGGGGATCATTAGCAAAGCTGGCAAAGTTGCTACCAAGGAAATTAAAACCGGATCTACCCCAGGAAAGGCCTGTGTCATAGATCCTAGCGTAACATTTATCAATGTTGTATCCGTACCTGCCAAACTAACCGTAAGTGCTGCCAGCGTTACTAAAAAGTTTTGTTTACTCACAATAGACCTCCTAATACTTACTCGTTTACTTATTGGATGTATCGTTTCTATGCGCTATGCCATCCCTCCATTCTTAAATAAATATTGTTAATTATCTGATAATTTAATTATACTGACACGCCTCGTTGTTAGTGAAACATGAAATATAGGTATACCTATAAGCTAAACTTATTGATAAATCAAACTCGAATAGAATTTCCTAAGTATTTCGGGCGATGAGCCGCAAAATTATACTCTTTTCCTACATCTAATCCATTGACAACAAAAAACCACTCTTTTGAATAGAGTGGTTTTTCTATATAATATGGTTAGATATTCACCTACTATAGGAGGCTGTACTATGAATTTTAAACAACTCTCCTACTTTATTTCAGTTGCGGAACATTTGAATTTTTCAAAAGCAGCTACAGATCATTACATTGCTCAAACAGCAATAAGTCAACAAATTGCAGCCTTGGAAAAAGAACTAGGCACTCCCCTCTTTTACCGAACCAGCCGAATCGTTCGCTTGACAAAAGGCGGAGAGGTTTTCTATAAAGAAGCTAAACTTCTTGTGGAAAAATCGGAGGAAGCGATCAAAAGAACTCTCTTGGCCAATTCCGGCTCTCAAGGCAATCTTTCCATAGGATTTCAAGGACCCAATGAAAAAATTTTTTTACCTAAAGTAATCCGAAGTTTTAGACATAAATACCCCAAAATTTACATCAAACTTTTCCAAGAAAGCAGTGATGGTCTTCATAACCTTTTAAAAGAAAATTTGATAGATATCTCCTTTTTGTTTTCTTACGGTATTGAAGAATTTCCTGAACTGAACTGGAAAAACGTCTGTCGCGATCCTTTATGTGCCATTGTTCCTCCTGACCACCCATTAACTAAAAAATCAACACTTTCCCGCTCAGACTTGGCCAATGAACCAATTGTACACTTTAATCATAAAGATATCCCTATCGGCTACAATTTACTAATCCGCGATTGCGTAAACAGCGGCTTTATGCCAAATATTGTTGCTGAAGCACCCTCTATAGAAACACTGCTCATAATGGTGGAGGCAGGAATAGGAATTGCCGTACTTCCGCTCTCCTTAAAAACATATACAGACAACACTCTTAGCTTCGTGGAACTTGAAGGAGACAACGAATATAATCAATTAATCGCGGCCTGGTCAAAAGATAACCCCAATCCTACGATCCCATTGTTTTTAAAAGCACTGGACGAATACTTTGTAAGCGCAAAATAATTAATAATTATGGCGTAAAAAACTTAAATTCAAGATTTATCGTAATTTGGCTTTTGTGCAAAAATCTCACCACTCCAAATTAACCTATCTCATTCCAGCATGAATTTATAATATTGCACGATGGCATCCAAATTATATTTATTTCAAACCACCAAAAGCCGATTAAAGTGATTATAAACCACCTTAACCGGCTTTATTTTCTACCTTGATTCTGTTTTACATAATACGCAAGATAACCAGTGACACCCACGGCATCGGATGCAAACAAACTTTATTTAATCAACATTTTAATTTTTTTTTCGCAGCAAAAGCATCAGATAATACGTCACACCAACATAACAACTAATAATAGCAAAATAATCCAACAAAAATCCCCACAAAGAAGGCTCCACACCCCATCCGGCAAAAATATGCTGCATGAGAAGGTTCGCACCAATATGATTCGTAAAGGATGCATAGACACCGTAAGCCATGACAACAATGGACACAATGCGACTCATGATAACCCAGCTAAGAGAAGCTCCATCGATATGCAGCCAACTTATAAATTTTCCCAGAAGCATTTCCCAGTGCAGCCCCAGATGTATTGCTACAAGAATCAGACTAGCATAGGCCGATCCCTGATGAAGGTCATGCACAAGGATACCACCACTTCGTATGCCCAAAGGTGCAAACACCGTCACCGAAATCAGCACGCCAGTGACGAATACTGTGAACATTGCAATCACCAACAGCAGATTGACAAGCGTTGTAAGCACTCGTCTGAGACTCTGCCTGCCCTTGAAGAACCCCACATACCAGCGCCGGTTCAACACATTATGGAAAATAAACAGTAAAGCGAGGACTACCCCGCCGATTTCATGGGGCACATTGCCTATAAAACGGTAATCCATGATGAGTAGCAACAGTATCAACATGACTATATTCAGTAGATTTCTGACCAAAATTACAGCTACCATCCCTTCTTATCCCAAACTTTCTATAAAAAAGCTTGACATTGAGTTCACTCAAAGTGCTAAGCTTTATGCTGACAAGCATTCTGTTCCTTAATAAAAGGGGGTAATTTTTATGGATTGGACAACCAAATCCTTATCGCGTCGTAGCTTCATCCAATTCGCAAGCGGTGCCGTTGTCAGCATGGTAACCTTCAGTCTCACTGGCTGTAATGCAACCGGAATGACAAAAAGTGCAGATACTGCAGCTGCCACTGCCGCCTCAGATAAGGCCAAGGTCTTCTTTACGAATGATATCAGTACAAAGGGACTCATCAACATCTATTCACATATCAACGAAGGTATCACAGGCAAAGTCGCCATCAAACTACATACTGGTGAGCCGCACGGACCGAATTTGCTACCAATCGAACTCATCCAAGAGCTGCAAGCAACGATCCCGAACAGCACCATTGTCGAATGCAATGTACTCTACCCAAGCCCGCGCCAAAATACGAATACGCATCGTGAAACACTCCAAACAAACGGCTTTACCTTCTGCCCAGTGGACATCATGGACGAAGAAACGGACGTCCTGCTGCCAGTTCCGGGCATGAAGGATCGCATCATACAAGGTCTTATAAAAAATCCAGAAAAACATATCACCGAAGTCCCAGTCGGCAGCCATATGCTAAACTACGACTCCATGCTCGTCTACACACATTTTAAGGGGCATGCAATGGGCGGCTTCGGCGGTTCACTCAAAAACATCGGTATTGGAGTCGCATCCAGAGAAGGCAAGCATGTTGTCCACGGCGATGGCTGGCCGATCGGCGAAGAATTCCTCGAACGCATGGTAGAATCCGGCTACGCTACCGCCAACTACTTCAAGGGGCATATCACTTACATCAATGTGCTCAAAAACATGTCTGTAGACTGTGACTGCGATGCACATGGTGCGCCGCCAACCTGCAACGATATCGGCATTCTCGCCTCGACCGATATCCTCGCCATCGATCAAGCGTCCATCGACCTCGTCTACAAGCTGCCGGAGAATCAGCGACATGACCTCGTCGAACGTATCGAATCTCGCAAAGGTCTGCATCAACTCGAATATATGAAAAAAATCGGCATTGGAAATGCAGAATACGATTTGATCCAGGTTTAATAAATTTTTCTTCAATAAATAAAGGAAATGCTTTTCTAACAGACGCATTTCCTTTATTTATTACTTTTCAATGCTCTGGTCTACAATTTCCTGTGCCATTCGGGCATATTCTTCATTTGATACATTATCGGTACAGATCAGATATAAAAACCTGCTGAATGCAGCAACCACTATCATAATGACAACAACAACACCGAGCAGTTTTTTCAATACAATCACCGCTCCTTCATGCCTGCAAATTTACTTTTTGTTTTATATGTATCGAGCTTATAACCCGGAGTCGACTTTAAGCCAAGGACTTTTTACCGTTTTATTTTTTTAACGGGGTGGTGCGCTTGCAAAATTTGTCAGCACGCCACCCCATCATATTGCCATCAACATAAATAAAGGATTATTTTAATTTATTGTACTCATCATCAGCAACAGCTTCCAGCCATTCTGCAGGTCCTGCCTGGCAATTGGTTTCAACAGAAAGATGTACAAACCAGCTGTCTCTTGCGGCACCGTGCCAATGTTTCACATTTGCCGGAATCTTTACAACATCACCTTCCTTGAGTTCGCACGCCGGGTTCCCTTCTTCCTGATACCAGCCTCTGCCGCCTGTAACTAAGAGAATCTGTCCTCCCGGATGCTTATGCCAATTATTACGGCAGCCCGGCTCAAACGTTACGTTGCCAATCGGGCAGTTGAATTCCCTGTCGCCTGGCACCAGCATATGCAGATATGCCTGACCAATAAAGTTCTTATTGAATGGCTCCGGCATCTTATTGCCTTTTGCAAAAACTACACTATTGCTCAAATCACTCATTTGAATCTCTCCTATTACTTTAATAATCCGCTCATTTTACACCCATCTTTTTTAGCCAAGACTCTACCTGGGAACTCTTTACCGTGCCACCGTAAACAGAAAAGGCGGCCAGCACCGTCGAATCAGGGCAGAGTTTTTTTACTGTGGCTTCGATATGGACTGAGCCACCTCCACCATGCGTGCAGAACGGAACAACGGTTTTCCCTGACAAATCGTAGTTTTCCAAAAAAGTCGCAACCGGCGGTGCAATCGTACTCCACCAATTAGGTGTACCAACAAAGACCGTATCATAGGCTGCGAGATCCTTAACCTGGGTTTTAAGTACTGGGCGAAAGCCCCCCTGAATTTCTTTCTTCGCCTGTTCTACGACTGTGTTGTAGTCGCCAGGATAGACTTTTTCCGGCAGTAGCTCGCAAAGCGTCCCACCAGTTTCCTGCTCAATCAGCTTCGCCAATTTACCTGTGTTCGCAGAATGAGAATAATACACAATCAAAATATTTTTATTCATCGAAAAACCCCTTTCATTTATTTACAGCTTCAAGCCTGACAGTCAAATCACCCTTTGACGGTTTCAAATCCCTCCTGGGCTTTTTCTTCCGTAGAGAAACTGCGCTACCGATAACTGATCTTCTCTGTAGCATTGAAGTCCTTAATTTTCGCTCTCTGTACCGCAACCTGCCAGCATAATAGAAAATCATATTATCATTGCAAAGAAAACCAGCAAAAGCCGCTTTATTGCTATCACCTCAAAAGCTTTGGATTTGTTCTACAATCACAGGTTATCACTTTGAGCTAACTCTAAGTCAAGAGATTTTTTGTTTTTTTTATTTTTAACTTCTTGACTTAGAGTTAACTCAAGGGTATATGCTCTAAATCAGAAGTCTTTTAAAGGCGAAAATAGTTAGGAGATGTTTATAAATCATGGAGCATAGAGTACAAGCAAGCGATGAAAAGTACCAAAAGCTTTTCGGCAAAACTGAATTTCCTGAATCTGCAACCGATCTGGATTTCGCCAATACAATGAAACGCTTCATCTATGGCGAGGTCAAACAACATGGTAACCTTTCGGACCCGCAGCGCGAACTTATCACGCTGGTCGTACTCGAAACCACTGGCAATGCCGGACTCTTTCGAAAGCATGTAGAAGGCGCACTCAATATCGGCGTAACGCCAGTCGAAATCAAAGAAGCCGTCTATCAGGCTGCACCGTACATCGGCTTTCCCAAAGCTCTTGACGCTCTCCATATCGTAAATGAAGTTCTCAAAGAAAAAGGGGTCGCGCTGCCACTCGAAAACCAGACAACGGTCACCGAGGGCGACCGCTTTGATAAAGGCCTCACCATACAAAAACAAATCTTCGGCAGCGACCATATTGACCATGCCTATGCGAATGCCCCCAAAGGCCAGATGCACATCCAGCAATATTTATCCGGCTTCTGCTTCGGCGACACCTATACACGCGGTACGCTTGACCTTAAGATGAGAGAGCTCCTGACGCTCTCATCCATAGCAGCGCTCGGCGGTTGTGAACCTCAACTCAAGGCTCATATCAACGGCAATGTAAGCGTCGGCAACAACAAGGAAACCATCGTCGCGGCTATCACACAGTGTATGCCATACATCGGTTTCCCCCGCACACTCAATGCTCTGCGCTGCGTAAACGAAGTCCTGCCGGAACAAAAATAAGATTAGATTATCTATCCATACTGCAACCACTGTCAACCCTGCCCGTTCCACGTGGCTATACTAAGCAGCATGCTCGAAGCAAGGAATTCTTCGGTCGCTAAACCTAAGCTAAAAGCGAGGAGGAGTGTTATGAATAGAAGAGTTTTCATCCAAGGAGCAGGACTCATAACGTTCCTGCTGAGTGGCTGCGGCCTTGCACTACAATCAAGTGATGCCCAGACCGCAGATCAAACTTCTAAAGGGGGAGATAAAATGAAAATCACTATAATCACCGGAAGCCCACATAAAAACGGGACATCAGCACTACTCGCCGACAAATTTATTGAAGGATCACAAAAGGCTGGCCATGAGGTTTTTCGCTTCAATGCGGCGTTTGAAGACATCCATCCGTGCCTTGGCTGTGATCGTTGCGGAATGAACGGCCCTTGCGTGCATCAAGATGCCATCGCCAAAAAGCTGCAGCCTGAGCTCATTGCTGCCGACCTCGTTGTATTCGTCACACCACTCTATTATTTCGGCATGTCAGCCCAATTAAAGACCGTTATTGACCGTTTCTATGCTAGTAACGTTAAATTATCCGGTAGCGGCAAAAAAGCTATTCTCATGGCGACTGCCTATGATGACAAAGATTGGACTATGTCGGTGCTCACCCAGCATTACCAGACCGTAGTTAAATATCTCGGCTGGGAAGATATCGGCACTGTTTTAGCTGTAGGCTGCGGCAGCCGGCCTCTAATCGAGCGTTCTGAATTTCCAGAACAGGCCTATCAAATGGGCCTGAAAATTTAAAAACGAGGAGTACACCACATGAAAAAGAAATTGACCTTACTATTATCCATCCTCATGCTTTTTTCTCTAACAAGCTGTGGAAATAGCAATGCTGAAAATTCTTCACCGAAGCAGACTGCTGCTACCGCCAATGATAAAAACACTTCAGTTGCATCTAGTGCCACGTCCTCAACTAATAGCGGCAAAAAAATTCTCATAGCGTATTTTTCCAATACAGGAAATACACAGAAAGCCGCTAATCAGATTCATGAGCTCGTCGGCGGCGACATCGTCGAAATAAAAACTGAAATACCTTATCCAACGGATTATAACAAATGCGCTGACCTTACCAAACAAGAAAAAGAGTCAAATACCAGACCGAAGCTTTCTACAAAGGTAGAAGCCATGGACAGCTATGACGTAGTTTTCGTCGGCTATCCAATTTGGTGGTACACCGCGCCGATGGCGATCCACAGCTTTCTCGAATCCTACGATCTTTCCGGAAAAACAGTAATACCATTCTGCACCAGCGGCGGCAGCGACATTTCCGTAAGTATGGACGCCATCAACAGCCTCTGCCCAAATTCCACCGTATTGCAAGGACTCACCGCCAATAATCTCAATGACATTAAACCTTGGCTCACCAAGCTCGGATTGCTTTGATTCATGAATCAATTTCGCAGATAAAAATTTCATAAAAGTCAAATCCCCTATATAGCAAGAGCTTTATTCCTGCTGTATAGGGGATTTCCTTTTAGAAGCGCGGTTTAACCTTATTTCAATTCAGAAAGAAGTTTTCCGCCTACGCCGACATTGTCTGATTCATTTTCCTTCAAAAATACAAAGATTGCGTGTTCCGGCACATTCATAATATCCGCTACCGATGCCGCCAAGTCTTTTA
>Ga0316604_10000707_pt1 | contig 36407 bp, 40 predicted proteins | sample OWC_soil_day20_C_FD_207650 | JGI IMG/M metagenome (GOLD analysis project Ga0316604, IMG submission 207650) | Wetland soil microbial communities from Old Woman Creek delta, Ohio, United States - OWC_soil_day20_CT | ecosystem: Environmental > Terrestrial > Soil > Wetlands | place: USA: Ohio... | reverse complement strand
GGCCGGCTTGGACCGACGGGCTTGGACGACGGCAGCGGGATGATCGGGATCGTTTTTTTCATCGTTTTTACTCCGCGCTGACCAGCTTGGCGGCGCGCGCGTTGCGCCGGCTTTCGCTGCCGGCGACGCGGCGCACCAGGCCGGGAACGTCGAGGATCAGCGCGACATTGCCGTTGCCCAGGATGGTGAAGCCGCTGATTCCTTCGAGGCCATTGAAGACTTCGCCGAGCGGGCGGATCACGGTCTGGAACTCGCCCATCAGGTGATCGACGACGAGGCCCGCTCGACGTCCGGCGTAGTGCACGACGACGACGTTTTCGCGCTGCACCGGGTGCAGCAGGAAAGCGAGTTCCGGATCGCTGGCCAGCGCCGCGGCGCCTTCGGCGGTGAGCAGCGTCGACGACAGTCCGTAGCGCGGCAGCTGGCCGCCGCGTTCGTCGTCGGACTCGGTGGCAAGCACCTCGACCGGCGTCTCGGCAACGTCGAAGAGCTGTCTGAGCCGGATGAACGGCAGCACCTCGCCGCGCAGGTTGAGATGATCGCGGCCGTGCGAATCGCGCGACTCCTGTTCGGAAAGTTCGACGCATTCGACGACCATGTCGAGCGGAACGACGAACGACGAGGCGCGAACGCCGACCAGGAAACCGTCGATGATCGCCAGCGTCAGCGGCAGACGGATGCGCATGGTGGTGCCGACGCCCTCGCTGCTGTCGATGTCGACGGTGCCGCGCAAGGCGGTGATGTTGCGCCGAACGACGTCCATGCCGACGCCGCGGCCGGAGAGGTTGCTGACCTGGTCGACCGTCGAGAACCCCGGCTCGAAGATCAGGTGGTAGATTTCCTGGTCGGTGAGCTGCTGGTCCGGCTTGACCAGGCCGCGTTCGATCGCCTTGGTCAGGATACGCTCGCGTTTGAGACCGCCGCCGTCGTCGGCCACCTCGATGACGATGCTGCCCGAGTCGTGGTAGGCGTTGAGCCGCACCGTCCCGTGCGCGGGCTTGCCGCAGGCCAGGCGGACCGCGGCCGGTTCGATGCCGTGGTCCATCGAGTTGCGCACCAGGTGCGTGAGCGGATCGCCGATCTTTTCGACGACGGTTTTGTCGAGGTCGGTTTCGGCGCCGGAAATCTCGAGCCGGATATCCTTGCCGAGGTCGGCTGAAACGTCGCGGACAACGCGCTGGAAGCGGTTGAAGGTGGCACCGATCTGCACCATACGCAGCGTCAGCGCCGAATCGCGCACTTCCTCGACCAGCCGCGAGAGCGTGGCGACCGCTTCGAGCAGCTCGGGGATCGCCGTCTGCTGGGCGATCAGGCTGGCGCCGGCGCTGGCGATGATCAACTCGCCGATCAGATTGATGTGCTCGTCGAGCTTGTCGGCATTGACGCGAATCAGCCCCGATTCGGCGGCCTTGTGCTCCTTGACCTGCTTTTGCTTGTCGAGCGCCGCGCCGACCACCCGCGGCTGGACCAGTTGCTGCTCGACCAGCACTTCGCCGAGCATCGCGTGCGGCGGCTCGCCCGCATTGCCATCCGATTTGCCGCCCGATGGTCCGCCCGTTTCGCTGCCTTGTTCGCCGCGCTGCTCACGCAGCGCCGAATCGAGTTCAGCCTGCGTCAGTGTGCCGCAACGCACCAAAATCTCGCCGAGCAACAGTTCCTCCTGCGGCAGATCGTCGATCAGCTTGAGGTACTCGGAAATCCGGCTGCGCGGTGGAACGATGCGGATTCGCGCGTCGTCGCGAACGAACTCGAAGGCGCCCTCGATGGTCGCCCTGTCGGCGCTGGTGTGAAAACTGATTTCGAAGCCCAGGTAGCAGGCTTCCGGGTCGAGTTCGCAGAGCGCCGGAACCGCATCGACCAGCGTGACGATCTGCACGATCTGGCCGAAGGTGTTCAGATAGCGCAGCATCGACAGCGGGTCCATGCCGTTTCTCAATACGTCCGGCCCCAGGCGCAAGGAGATGTGCCAGTTGTCGGTGTCGGCGCCGTCGGCGGCCGACGTCTCAAGCGGCGCCCCGCTGCCGCTCGGCGCCGGTGGGGCGACCGGCGTCGGTACGTCGAGGTAGACGCGCAGCTGGCTCGCCAGTTGCTCGCTGGCCTGATGCGTTTGCTCATCGGGTTCGGCGCCTTCGGCGACCCCCGAAATCAATACGCCGAGATGGTCGCAGACGCCGAGAAAGATGACGACCAGCTCGGAGGTGATACGCAACTCGTTGCTGCGCACCCGGTCGAGAACACTTTCGGCGACGTGGGTGAATTTGACGACGTGGTCGAGACCGAAGAGTCCGGCCGATCCCTTGATGGTGTGCGCGGCGCGAAAGATGGCGTTGATCGTTTCAACATCGTCGGGCGTCTGCTCGACGCGCAGCAGCGCCTCTTCCATTTGTTCGAGCAGTTCGCGAGCTTCGACAATGAAGGTCTGCAGTGCTTCGTCCATGTTCATGGCATTCTCCCGGTCAGGCCTGCGAGCGGATCAGCAAGGGATCGCCGAGGTGCCCGGAGAGCTTGCATAGTTCAAGGACGTCGAACACCGCCGGGCTGTGGCCGGAAAAGCGCAGCGCCTTGTGGCGCAGCGCCGCCTCGCGTTTGGCGGCGACCATCAGCTGCATCCCGGCGCTGTCCATCTCGCCAACCTCGGACAGGTCGACCTCGACTTCCGTCGCCGCTTCGAGTGCGTCGAGCAGTTGCGATCGCAGAGTGGCGACGGTGTAAATGCTCAACTCGCCCTTGATCTCGATGTGCATCACGTGGTCCTCAGGGTTCATGCCATGCTCCTCACGCCAAGACCAATTTGGAGACTGCGAGCAACAATTGGGCGGGCTGAAAGGGTTTGACCACCCAGGCTCTGACCCCGGCGTCCTGGCCTTCCTTCTTCTTCGCTTCGCCGGCTTCGGTGGTGAGCATGATCACCGGCGTAAATTTGTAAGCGGGCAGCAGTTTGGCCGCCTTGACGAAGGAGATGCCGTCCATATTGGGCATATTGACGTCGCTGATCACCAGATGGATCTTCTGGCCGGAGAGTTTGGCGAGCGCGTCCTTGCCGTCGCACGCTTCGATCACGTCGTAGCCGCCGCCCTTGAGCGCCATCCCCACCACCTGCCGCATCGAGGCGGAATCGTCGACCACCAATATTGTTTTAGCCATCGCAGTTTCCTCGGCCTGAATTAAAAGAAGGTGATTTCGCTGGCCGACACCACCCCCTTGGCGTCGGCCGCGTGCGTGTTGTACTGTTCCAGCGTCGTGTAGGTTTGTTCGAGCTGCGCAATCCACTGCGCCACATCGAACGGCTGCGCCGCCTCGCCGCTGCCGATCCGCCGCTCTTGCTCGCGAACCTGCGCCAGCAGGCGATCGATGTCCTGGCACACCGCGTTCAGGATCTGGCTCGTGCGGTCCTGGAACTGCAGATGCACCAGCACCGCTTCGACCCGCTCGCGGACGTTCTGGCTGCCCTCGGCCATCTGCTGCGACGAGTCACTCACCCCGCGCAGCACCCCGCCGAAGCGTTCGAGGACCTGATGGATCGTCTCGCCCGAACTCTTGAGCAACACTTCATTCTGTACCGACATCTGCCCCGCGCTGGCCAGCGCCGAAGTCGTCGCACTATTGACCGCGTCGACCTTCTGCTGGATCTCCTTGCCCAGCATCCCCGACTGGTTCGACAGTTTGCGCACTTCGTCGGCAACCACCGCAAAACCCCGTCCGGCCTCGCCCGCTCGCGCTGCCTCGATCGCCGCGTTGAGCGCCAGCAAATTGGTCTGCTTGGCAATGTCCGCCACCGCGCTGGCCATCCGCTTGAGGTCCTCGGTCACTCCCGCCAGGCTCTCGAACTCGCGCAACATCGGTTTTTGCGCGTCAAACGCATGAACCAGCCGGTCGAGCATGCCGAGCAGCTCGTCGCGCGAATGCTCGATCACCGTCACCACCCCCTCGCTGCCGTCAGCGCTGCGCGCATCGATCATCTCGCTCAACTTCGACAGGATCGCACTGAAATCGCCCGTCAGCTCCGTTCCCGCAGTCTCCGTCTGCGAGCGAACGATCGCCACGTGTTTCGACCAGCGGATCAGCGACGCATCGGCCAGTTCATGCAAACTATGGATATAGGGTTCAAGCCGTGGCATCGCTTGCGCCGCGGCGTAAGCGGCAAGCAGCGGGGCGATGTTGGCCTCGACCTGCCGGCGCTCCCACCACGATAGCCCGGCCGCCAAGGCCAGCAGTCCGCTCGCCAGCGCCACGCCGACCAGCGATGGGGCGCTCCAGATCAGCAGCCCGCCTCCGACCACGGCTACCAGCAGCGGCAGGCGAAAAGAGGGGGCCGCCCGGGGATTCACCGGCGGCGAGACTGGCTCGATAGTGTTAGTTACTTGGGAGAATCCACCCATGCTTCGCTCCATGATTTTGTGGACGCATTGCTCTGTGCAATGAGAATCCACATTCCATAAGCGAGGCAGTTTTGTGGGCCCCGACTACAAACTGCGAAAAACGACAACGGTTACGATCACGCCTTTCAGCGCATCATTGATGATGCATGAAAAATAGTGGACTGTCTATTATGAAATGCAAGTCCGGATACGAAGGTAGGTATCGGCATGGACCGCTGAGCGCTCCGGTTCACGACTTGGACAGCTGGCTCGCTTCGACCATTTCTCCAGCCAGCTCGACGAGCTTGCGGCGCTGAGCGCGGGCCTGCTGGCGCAACTGCTCGAATGCCCTCGTCTGGTCAATTCCCAGATCGCGCATCAGTATGCCGACCGCGGTAGCGATCGTTCGGTTGCTATCAAGGGCGCCTCTCAGTCCGCTGATCTCGTTGGCGCGGGCCAGCGCGGTGCGTACTGCCGGCAATATCGCCGCGACGGTGAGCGGCTTGACGAGATAGCCCAGCGCGCCGATTTCCGCGGCGCGCTGGACGAATTGCTCGTCGTTGTAGGCCGATAGAAACAGGAAGGGAACCGTCGTTTCATCGCGCAGGCGGCGCGCCAGTTCGAGGCCGTCGAGGCCGGGCATGCGGATGTCGAGCAGCGCCAGCGCCGGTGCCTTATCGCGGCAGATCGCCAGCGCTTGCAAGCCATCGCTCGCCTCAACGACGTCAAAGCCCGCTTCGCGCAAGCTATCGGCCAGCGTCAGCAACACCAATCGATCGTCGTCGGCGATGAGAATCCTTTTCATGGCAGGCATTACACTCGTTGAGAAGAAGTCACCACAAACGGGCGTTGAGCGTGAGCTTGACGAGCACGGTGCTCCGGCCTGTTTGGCAAGCAAATGCCAGTATTCCGCTCACTACTTTGCCGATGAGCAGCCGTGCGCGCGTCAAACTGGCGATGTGGTCGGGAAAATGCCTGATATTGCTGAGGGGCGGCGCCATGGCGACCGTTTTCGCGCTGCCGATCCGAATCGTTCGAAATACGCCTTGATCGTCGTCTCGATCGACTCGACAGCAGTAGTTAACAGGGAAAATCCACCCCATGCGTCGCTCCATGATTTTGTGGACGCATTGCTCTGTGCAATGCCAATCCACATTCCATAAGCGAGGCGATTTTTTGGGCCCCGACAACAAATTTCGGAAAACAATAGCGATTGTAATCTTGCTTCTCAGCAAGGCCCGGATGGTGCACGAAAGAGCCTGAACTGTCTATGACGAAAGTATGTGCCGAGATGAATGGCGAGCGTTTCGGCTTAGGGTTTTGAGTGCTGCTCCGTCCCGACCTTTTTTGCCGCTTTCACGGGTGTTGACCGTCGTCGTCGGCAAGAATTCTGTTCATGTTGGGCATCATATTTGCGGAGAAGGAATCAGTAGCAACGGGGGGCTGAGCGTAAGTTTGGTCAGCACTGCGCCCGCGGTGTCGAGTTCATAAGCCAGGCAGGCCCCTTGCTTCGGCATCAATGATCGCACCAGGCGCAGGCCGGTACCCAGGCCTTCACCCGTCGTGGTGTCAAACACCGGCGTGTCGCTCACGGCATTGCGGATCAGGACCAGCGCGCTCGCGCCGCTGGGTTGCAGCACGACCGTCGGACTGCTGCTGTCTTTCGGTGAGTGCTTGACGGCGTTGAGGATCAGTTCGTTGACAATCAGCGCCACGGCAACTGCTTCAGCGTTGTCGATCCACATCGAAGCCAAAATACCTTGGCTATCGTTTCGCTGAAACTCAACCGAATGGCGCGACAATTTTGAAACCGCTTTGCAGGTATTTTTCACACTTTCGCTCAGCAAAATGGCTTCGCCGGAATTGGTGCTCTGCAAGCCATGAACGATCGCGATCGCATTGACCTGGCTGATCGCCGCCTGCAGTCTGGGATCGCGTTCGAGGAACTTGCCCAGTTCGCGCTGCAGCAGGCCGGCGACGCCCTGGAGGTTGTTCTTGATGCGGTGATGGACTTCGCGCACCAGCGCGTCTTTTTGCCTGCTGCGCTCCAGTTCGGCGAGCTTGGCGGCGCTGACGTCGGTATGGGTGATGACTACGCCATGACCCAGTTTATTCAGCGGCGTCACGGACATCGAAAACCAGCGCTGCCGGTTTGGCGGGTGGCACGGGTATTCGAGGCAAAAACGTGGCAAGCGGCCCTCGAGGACGGCCAGTATCCCGTCGTACGCTTGTCGTGCGTTGTTCTGCCCGTCGCCGAGACTGTTCCGGCAGGTGTCGAGATAATTAACGCCGAGCTGTGTGTGCTTGCCTCCATTCTCCTGGGCGAAGCGCCGCCACGCTGCGTTGACCGCGATGATTTTGCCGTGATGGTCAAGCACGGCGATTGCCGAGAACACCGAATCCAGGACGGCTTCCTTGAACTCTTCACTGCGCTTTAGTGCGACCTTGGCTAAACGGATTTCGCCGATATCACGGCAGGCAACGAAGACGCTCCCGTCTGGAAGTAGTGTTGCGTTGAAATCTACCGGTACCGTGCCGCCATTCTTGTGCTTGAGCAACAATTCGCAGCGCATCGCCCCGGTGCTCAGCAGTTGCCCGAAAAGGCGCAGGATCTCCGGCCGATCTTCGTCCAGAGTGGTGTCGACGAGGTCCATTGAAACCAGTTCGCCGTACGTGTAACCGAGCAGTTGTGACGCCAGCCAGTTAGCGTATCGGTAGTGTCCTTGGCGATCCAGGAAGAAAAGCGCGTCGGACGTGCCTTCTATCGTGCTGCGGATGGTTGCCTCATGGCGCGCCAACCAGGCTTCCGCGGGCCGGCGCTCGCTCAACGTGGTCTGCGGTGTACGTGCACGTGCGCCGGCGCCGGGAGTGTTTTCATCCTTTGGGCGCTTGCGGTTCAGCTGTTTCTGCAACGCGGCACCGTCGGTACGTTTGATCGCCTGTTCGCCTTCGCTTTGTCCGCCGTATCTTCTTCGCATCATGAACAATCGAATCCAGCGGTTCTGGCCTTCAGCCACGGGGCAAGCACGCGTCAGCGCGATGCTTCAAAAGCAGTTAGAGCAAAAGGCTCACAACGTAGCACAACACTCAACCGTAAACAAATGCTCACGCTCAAGGGCCATCTGAAGGACAGAATCAATCGTCGAGAAGCCGGTGCCTGGCGCCTAGCGCCGGGCTTCGAGAATCGCCGCCATTTGCTCGCGGCTGAGTGTCGCTGGACTGTTCTTGTTGTTGGCCTTGTCGAGGATTTTCGGCAGGTCGGCGCGCGTGATCCCGTAGCGCGAGAGCCGAGGCATCGCGCTGCGCTCAATCAGGGCGTCGAGCGTCGCGACCAGTTGCGTGCAATCGCCGCGTAACGAGTCGGACGTCTGGCCCGCAAGCAGTGCCCCGACGCGCGCGTATTTTTCGATCGCCAGCCGGTTCTTTTCGGGTGATGCGAAGAGCGCGTCTATCGTCGCGCGCGTCGCCTCGCCGAGCAATGTTCCGCAGGCGACACCGTGCGGAATCGGGAAATACGCGCCGAGCGGCCCGGCGAAGCCGTGCACTACGCCGAGTCCGGCGTTGGCCAGCGTGACGCCCGACAAGAACGCCGCGTAGGCGAGCTCGCCGCGCGCATCGACGTCGCGATCGCCATCGGCCAATGCGCGCTCAAAACCAGCGGCAAAGTGCGCCAGTCCGCTTAGTGCCAGCGCGTCGGTGAGCGGCGAGCTCTTGCTCGAGACGTAGGCTTCGATGAGCTGGGTCAGCGCGTCGAGACCGCACGCTGCAGTAACGTTGCGCGGGCACGAGAGCATCAATTCGGGATCGATCAGTGCGATGTCGGGGGTGAAGTTGTCGTGGCGCAACGAGGCTTTGAATCCGCTCGCGCCGATCCGGCTCAGCACGGCGTTCTTGGTCGCTTCAGAACCGGTCCCCGACGAGGTCGGGATGGCCAGGAAAGGCGTCTTGCGGCCGTCGTGTTTGGCGGTCTCCATGCCTTCGAGGTAGGCGGTCACCGAGCCTTGCTGCGGCAGCATCGCCGAGATCGCCTTGCCAGCGTCCATGGCGCTGCCGCCGCCGATGGCGACGACCCAGTCGATCGCCTCAGCGCGGTAGCGCGCGACCGTCTGGTCGACGAGTCCGGGCGAAGGTTCGCCGACGACCGCTTGCTGAAAATAGTCGATTTCTGCGGCGGCAAGCGCGCGTGTCAGTTTCTCGTAGTGCGCCGAGCCGATAAAAGACGCGGAGCCGGTGATCAGCAGGACGCGTTGCCGGTGCTGCGTGTTGCGCGCGAGCAGCGCCGGTACCTGGGCGAGCTGGCCGACGCCGAAGTGCAACTCGGGCATGCGGGCAAAGACGAAAGCGGGGCTTGTATTCATTGCTGTTTTCCTGAGCGGTAATCGGCGGCGCCGTTCGACGCCTGTTGCTTGGCAAGTTAAGCGCTCGTGCCGCGATTGTCCAGCGGCTGCCTGGCGTTGGTCAGTGTCGGACGAGCGATTCATCGAGAAAACCCGGGCGAGCGGTCCGCGCGTTCGACTGCGCGCACGCGGAGGCGAGATCTATCGCGTCTTCAAGATCGTCGAGCGACAGCCGGTCCCAGTCCGATACGCTGGTCTGCAGCAGGTGCGCGAGCATTCCGGCGAGGAACGAGTCGCCCGAACCGATCGGGCTGACCACCTCGCTGGCCGCCAGCGGTTGCACCGCGACGACGCGCAATTGCCCGTCGCGCGCCAGCACGATGCTGTGGGCGCCGCGCGTCAGCACGAAGCTCGTCGCGTAAGCGCGCGAGACCTGTGCGATCGCCGCCATCAGTTCGGCGGCCAGCGCGGGCTGCGCCAGCATGCCGCTGTGTTCGCCGCCGTGGAAGCGGTCGGCGAGGAAAGTCGCGACGAATTCGGCGAGATTGATCTTGACCAGCGCCGGTCGCATCGAAAGAACCTCGACGAGCGCCGCGCCCTGCAGGTCGATCGCGACGGGTACGCCGGCTTGCCGCGCCAGGTCCGCCAGGGATGCCTGATAGCCGGGCGGATAGCCGGGCGCCAGCGAGCCGGCGATGACCAGCGCGCTCGCTTTCGCCAGCAAGGCTCGCACGGTTTCGCTCAGCGCCGTGACACAGGCCTCATCGACGCGCGCCGAAGGTTCGACCAGTTCGGTGACGCGGCGCCCTGTGGCCATCGACGTTTCGATGATCGACGTGCAGGTGCGCAAGGTGCCGGCCGAAGGGATCAGATGCAGCTCGAGACCTTCGTCGCGTGCCAACGCCATCACCTCGTCGGCATTGCTGCCGCCCTGGGCCAGGCAGAGCGCTTCGATTCCCAGGCGCTGCAGAACGCGGCAGACATTGACGCCCTTGCCGGCGACATCAATCACCACGCTTTTCAGGCGGTTGACCTCGCCGGGAATCAGCGTGTCGATGATCACCGAGCGTTGTAGTCCGGGACTCAGGCAGATGGATATAACCGGCATGGCAGTTCTACCACAAAGGGAAAGCAAGAATTAACCACAACGAACACAACGAATACAAAGACAGGCAGGGCAAGCGGCGAAGGTCAATGTTCACCATGGCGAAACGGCAAGCCGTTTTACGACAATGCTACTTCGTTGTGCCCGTTGTGCCCGTTGTGCCCGTTGTGGTCAATCAAAAACGTAAAAAACCCGGCACTTGGCCGGGCTCTTGGAGGGCCGCATGACGCGACTTAAGCGATGACGCCTTCGACCGCCTGCGCAACCTTGGCGGCGGTGACGCCGAGGTATTCGAAGACCTGGCCGGCCGGACCGCATTCGCCGAAGCGATCGATGCCGACCACCGCGCCTTCGAGACCGACATACTTGCGCCAGTAGTCGGTGACGCCGGCTTCTACTGCGACGCGCGGAACGCCGCGCGGCAACACGGTATCGCGGTAGGCTGCGTTCTGCTGGTCGAACATGAAGTTCGACGGCATCGAGACGACGCGGACCGCAATGCCCTTGTCGGCGAGCGATTGCTGCGCCGTGATGGCGAGGCTGACTTCGGAGCCGGTGGCGATGATTACCGCCTGCGGCTTGCCGGCGCAATCCTTGAGCACGTAGCCGCCCTGGCGGATGGCCGCGATCTGCCCGGCGTCGCGCGCTTGGTGTGGCAGGTTCTGACGGGTCAGGATCAGCGCCGTCGGGCTGGCGCGGTGCTCGATCGCCATCTGCCAGGCGACGAAGGCTTCGACCGTATCACAAGGCCGCCAGACGTCGAGGTTGGGCACCATGCGCAAGGTGGCCGTCTGTTCGATCGGCTGGTGCGTCGGGCCGTCCTCGCCGACGCCGATCGAGTCGTGCGTGAACACGTAGATCGGGTTGATCTTCATCAGCGCGGCCATGCGGATCGCGTTGCGCGCGTACTCGGAGAACATCAGGAAGGTGCCGCCGTAGGGGCGGAAACCGCCGTGCAGCACCAGGCCGTTCATGATCGCGGCCATGCCGAATTCGCGTACGCCGTAGTGGATGTAGTTGCCGCCCTCGGCCATCGCGTCAGCGCGCAGGTCGTGGCAGCCCTTCCACTGGGTCAGGTTGGACGGCGCCAGGTCGGCCGAGCCGCCGACGAATTCCGGCATGATCGGTGCCAGCGCAGCGATGGCGTTTTGCGACGACTTGCGCGTGGCGATCGCTTCGCCCTTGGCGACGATCGCTTCGAGCGCCTCGGCAGCCTGGTCGGCAAAGTCGGCGTGCAGATTGCCATTGGTGCGGCGAGCGAATTCGGTGGCCAGCAGCGGGTGTGCGGCACGATAGGCGGCGAACAGCGTCGCCCACTCGGCCTGCTGTTTGGCGCCGTTGGCGCGCGCATCCCACTGCGCGCGGACGTCCTCGGGAACCTCGAAGGCGTCGCCAGTGATGCCGAGCGCGGCGCGCGTCGCGGCGACTTCGTCCTTGCCCAGCGGCGAGCCATGCACGTCGTGACCGCCGGCCTTGTTCGGCGAGCCCTTGCCGATCACCGTCTTGCAGCAGATCAGCGTCGGCTTGGCGTGCTGTGCCTTGGCGGCGCGAATCGCCGCGTCGACGGCGTCGACGTCGTGGCCATCGACGCCGCGGATGACGTTCCAGCCGTAGGCTTCGAAGCGCTTCGGCGTGTCGTCGGCGAACCAGCCGACGACATCGCCGTCGATCGAGATGCCGTTATCGTCATAGAGCGCGATCAGTTTCGAAAGCTTCCAGGTGCCGGCGAGCGAGCACACTTCGTGCGAAATGCCTTCCATCATGCAGCCGTCGCCGAGGAAGGTGTAGCTGTAGTGGTCGACGATAGCGAAGCCGTCGCGGTTGAATTCGGCGGCGAGCAATTGCTCGGCGAGCGCGAAGCCGACGGCGTTGGCGAGGCCCTGGCCGAGCGGCCCGGTGGTCGTCTCGACGCCCGGCGTATGGCCGTACTCGGGGTGGCCCGGCGTCTTGCTGTGCAGCTGGCGGAATTTTTTGAGCTCGTCGAGCGGCAGGTCGTAGCCGGTGAGGTTCAAGAGCGCGTAGAGCAGCATCGAGGCGTGGCCGTTGGACAGCACGAACCGGTCGCGGTTGGGCCATTTGGGGTCAGCCGGATTGTGCTTGAGGTTGCGATTCCACAGTGCCACGGCCATTTCAGCCATCCCCATCGGGGCGCCCGGGTGTCCTGAATTGGCGGCCTGGACGCCATCCATGGCCAGCACGCGGATTGCGTTGGCCAGCGAAGCTTGAGAACTCATCTAGAAACTCCTGTTAGAACGAAAAAGACCTTGCCCTGGCAGGCGGACGCAACTGCGCATAAAACCGCCTTGCGGGAAGAGAGAGTGTCAAATGTCTTTAATAATATACAAATGTTACGCCGGTGTCAGCACAAACCGATCCAAGGCGTCGGCGATGCCGCTGCCGTCGTTGCTGCCGGTGACCCAGTCGGCGCAGGCCTGGACGTCGGCCTGACTGTTGCCCATGGCGACGCCCATGCCGGCCATGCGCAGCATTTCGATGTCGTTCTGATGGTCACCAAAGGCGATCACTTCGGAGGCAGCGATGCCCTGTGCGGCGATCCATTGGCTCAGGCGGTGGCCCTTGCTGTTGCCCCCGTGCGTGATGTCCAGGCGGGTGGCGCCCGACCAGACGCAGCACAGGCCAAGGCTTTGCTCGACATCGTCGACGAAGGCGCGCATCGCCGCCGGATCGTCGGCTGCCGAGATGAACTTCCAGATAATCTGCGCGCTGTCGACCAGTTGCTCGAAGGAGTCGACCTTTTCGAAGCGCGGACGAACCCCCGGCGCCAGCGTCGCGGCCCAGTTGAGCATCTTTCTGAGCTGGCCGTCGATCGTCTCGTAGGCCATGAAGTCGCGGTCATAGATCATGGTGTAAACGGCGTGTTGGCGAGACAGAGCGAGCAACTGGCGCGCTTCGTCGTGGGTCAAGGGATCGCTGGCCAGAGGACGGCCGTTGGCGAAGTCATAGACGTAGGCGCCGTTGCAGCAGATCGCCGGCAGGTCGAGGCCGAGCTCTTTCCAGTACGGATAGGCGGCGACGTGATGGCGGCCGGTCACGATCATCGCCTGTATGCCTTGCGCGCGCAGGCGCGAGAGTGCGTCAATCGTTTCGGCGCGAATCTGCAACTGGCTGTCCAGCAGCGTTCCGTCGAGGTCCAGGGCAACCAGTCGGTACGTCATCGATATCTCCAAACGCGGTTCGGCCGTGTCAGCAGACGCCGCGTCGCCACAAAAGACGACAAGTATACCGGCAAGCGGGGCGCCCGCAGTGCACTCGCTGCGTTTGATTTCCGGTGCTCAACTGAACTTCTTTGATCGTCAGCGCTGGAGCGCCGCGCCGTGATTGGCAATGACCGCCCGATACCAGTAGAAGCTGTCTTTGCGGATTCGCCGCAAATCCTTGACGTCGTGCTCGTCGCGGTCGATATAAACGAAGCCGTAGCGCTTCTGGTAGCCGTTGAGCCAGCTCAACAGGTCGGTGAACGACCAGGCGCAATAGCCGAGGAGTTCGACGCCGTCGCCGATCGCCTGTTGGCAGGCGATGAGGTGGCTTTTGAGGTAGGCGATCCGGTAATCATCGTGGATGCGATCGTCTGCTTCAAGCCGGTCATATTCGCCAAGTCCGTTCTCGGTGATCATGATCGGCAATCCATAGCGAGAAGCCAGGCGGCGCAGACCAATGCGCAGCCCGGTGGGGTCGATATTCCAGTCCCAGTGGGTCGTTTCCAGGTGCGGGTTGGGCGCCGTCTTGTACAAGCCGGGCACTCCGCTTGCCGGCGTACTGCCTTTTACGCCGGTGGTGTTGATTCGCTGCAGGCTCTGGCCGCCCGGCGGATTATCGCTATAGGTCAGGCTCTGGTAGTAGTTCACACCGATGAAGTCGGGAATTCCTTGGCGCAGGAGGTCGAGGTCGCCAGGCAGAATCTTGGGCGCTTCGCCGACCTCGCGCAGATGCGCCAGTGCCGCCTGTGGATAGCGTCCCAGGCAATAGGCATCGAGCCACCAGTGGTTGGTGAACTCTTCGGCATTTTCACAGGCGAGCAGGTCGGCGGGTTGGCAGGATGCCGGATAGGCCGGCGAATAGGCAAAACTGGGGCCGATCAGACCGTCGGGGACGTAGTGGCGAAAGGCGCTGATCGCCTTGGCATTGGCCAGAAAGGCGATGTGGTTGGCGGCGAAGAAGCGCTGGCGATTTTGTACGGCAGGAGGGTGTGTGCCCAACTGGTAGGCGTTCGTCAGGTTGTAGTTCTGCTCGTTGAGCGATACCCAGTATTTCACCTTGCCGGCAAAGCGGCGGAACAGCGTGGTGCAGTAATTTTCAAAGTCGGCGATGATGCGCCGATCCTCCCAGCCGCCGTACTCGTCCTGCAAGACCTGCGGCAAGTCCCAGTGATAGAGCGTCAGCACCGGCTCGATATGGTGCTCGAGCAAGGCATCGATCAGGTTTTCATAAAAAGCCAGTCCGGCTTCGTTCGGCGTTCCGCGGCCGGTGGGGTAGATGCGCGGCCAACTCACTGAGAAGCGGTAGGCTTTGAGTCCCAGTTCGGCCATCAGCGCCACGTCTTCCTTGACGCGGTGGTAATGGTCGACGGCGACGTCGCCATTGCTGCCCCTGAAGGTCGTTCCCGGCAGCTTGCAGAAGCTGTCCCAGACCGATGGGCCTTTGCCGTCGGCGTCCCAGGCGCCTTCAACCTGATACGCCGCCGACGCGGCGCCCCACAGAAAACCTTGCGGAAATTCCTTGAGTTTGGCGTGCTGCATCTGGTTTGCCTCCTGGTTGATCGGGCTTACGGCAGATCATGATATACGCCGAAGGGCCGAGCAGGTACGGGTGGCGGCACTTAAGCGGTCTGGTTGTTGCGCTCGGCGCGGGTCATCGGGATCTTGATGCCGTTGCGGCCGGTCTCGTGCATCCAGGCGAGGAAGGTTCCATGCACGCGGCCCGCTTCGTATTCGACAAGGAAATCGGCGTAGTCCTGGTTGAGCTTTTGCTGCTTTTCTTTCTTTCCTTGTGGCATCGCGTGATTCTTCTCTTGGTCAGGTTGATTGGGATTGATGAAATCCGCTTGCAAACGGGTGACAAGAACGCCAGAAAGCAAAAAGCCTCGGCAGTTGCCGAGGCTAGGTGCTTGAATACGTGGTAGGGCGTGACAGATTCGAACTGTCGACCTACGGATTAAGAGTCCGAGTAAAATAGGGTTTGTTAGTGTTGATTGATATTCTTAAAATGGCCTATAGCCCGCATAAATTATTGATTGTTATGGTTTTCCTCCTTTCGTTTGTGTTGCTCTGTGTTGATGGATATACTCAGAATTTGCCTACACAGTGCCTACACGGGGTGATTCGATGAGCAAGCGGGAGAACTTCACGGCTGGCCGGGTAGCGGGTTTCAAGTGCGAGCCGGGCAAGAGTCAAAGCATCTTTTGGGACGGCAAAACGCCTGGTCTCGGATTGCGCGTAACGCGTGCCGGGGTGAAGTCCTATATATTCGAGACGCGCCTAAACAGCAAAACGCTACGTGTAACCATTGGCGACGAGCGTACGTGGACCATAAGCAAGGCACAAGACGAAGCTACACGCCTAAAAGCGATGACCGACCAAGGTGTCGACCCGCGCCAGGTGAAGGCCGAAAAGCAGGAAGCCCGAGCCGCCGCGAAGGCTGCCAAGGAGGCCGCCGCCGCTGCGCTGGCTGTAAAGGAGTTTGGCGAGTCGGTTACTGTCGGCACGGTCTGGGCTGAATACCTCGCTGCCCGTAAGCCGCAATGGTCTGAGCGGCATTACCGCGACCATGTGGAAGATATGCATTCTGGCGGGGCTGTGCGAAGCCGTAGCGCCGCTCTGACCGTGCCCGGCACTCTGGCATCACTGGCGGCCCTTCGTCTTATTGACCTGACGCTGGAGCGTGTTGAGCAATGGGCAGCAGAGGAAGCCTTGAAGCGCCCGACCCGCGCCCGCCTGTCGCTGCGCCTGTTGAAAGCGTTTCTTTTCTGGTGCGCCAGGCATCCGACCTACAAGGGCTTTGTCGGTTTCAATGCCGCATCAAGCAAGACCGCCAAGGAGAGCTTGGGCAAAGCCAAGGTGAAAAACGATGTATTGCAGCGTGAGCAGTTGCCCGCGTGGTTCGCCGCTGTGCGCCAGATTGGAAACCCGGTCATTTCCGCGTATCTGCAAGCCTTGTTATTGACTGGCTCGCGCCGCAATGAGCTTGCCACCCTGCGATGGGAAGAAGTGGATTTTCAATGGAACAGCCTGACCATACGTGACAAGGTGGAAGGGCTGCGCGTTATCCCGCTGACGCCTTATGTCTCGTCGCTTCTGGCCGCGTTGCCGCACCGCTCTGAATGGGTGTTTTCAAGCCCGATGGCTGCGTCTGGCCGGCTGACTGACCCGAGTACCGCCCACGGTAAAGCCTGTGCCGTTGCGGGACTGAATATGACCCTGCACGGGTTGCGTCGTAGCTTTGCGACTCTGTGCGAATGGACAGAAACGCCGTCCGGTATCGCCGCACAGATTCAAGGCCATGCGCCGCAGGGAGTGCGCGAGCAGAACTATATCCGTCGCCCTCTCGACCTGCTGCGTATGTGGCACGTCAAGATTGAGGCGTGGATTCTCGAACAGGCCGGGATTGAATTTGTGCCAGAGAAGGCAGGTTTATTACTGGTGCAGACTGCCGCCGCCTGACGGCCTCAGGCATAGCGGGCCGGAAGGTGATACAGCACCGACCGACCCTGACCAAAACTTAAAAAGGAGCTTCAAATCATGGCTAAGAGCAAGTCTAAATCAGTCGAGGCAGAAGAACTAGACGAACGGTTGAAAGAGGCGAAGGCATCCGGCAACCATTGGCACACGCACAAATGGACAAAGAAGCAACTGGAAAATGCAGCGCTATTTAGCCAATTGCCGTTTGTCCGTGACACACGCGGCGAAATTTATCATGCTGACGCTGGCCTATCGTGGTGGCACGTCACTAATCCAGAATATTGGAGCCAAGGTATAGAGGTAGGCAAGGCATTTGCCGACCGTGTAGCGGTAATCCTTCCACAAGACCCCAAGAAGATAGAAGAGGTGCTTTGCCACTCGCTTGAAAGCATGCTGCACCAAGGAGGCTCGGATGGTGTCGCAATAGGCTTTCTGCGACAGATGGCTCACTACGCAGTTAAGGGCATGCAGAAAGCGTAACCGATTAAGCCGCGCCTACCTCGACGGAGGGAACACCGGGAACCCTTACCCGGCTGGCGCGGCTCCTGATCTATGAGGGATGCACGGAAGGGCGTGTATGTCAAACGACAAGAAGCCAGTACCTGCAATAAGTTGGGCGGAATGGTTGGAGATTGTGCAACAGGACGAAGCTGCCAAGAAAGACCCTGCCTATCAGGCAGCATACGACCATCATCGCGGCCTTTATGACGAACGCGATACATTACTTGCAATGCCCCACAAGGCCGAAAAGACTCGTAAGAGGCTGGGGGAGATTGCCGACGAATTGATGGAACTTGAAAAGTCCGCGTCCTTGATTCCAGAAATACAGGCAGCTTACGGGAAACCCCACATGCCGGGACCTGAAGGCAACGACGAAACATTCACGGTTCGTGGCGTCCACGGACACTCCACGATGAATCGTCCTGCATTTGAGGATTATCAAGAACGGCTTAACAGTCGCCGCGCTCAAGGGCGCTACACGCTGGAAGAAGCCGCATTAGCACTTGGTGGGGCCGGCGCGCGTGCAGACGATATGCTGGAAAAGTTTGAACGTGCAGCGCTAGACCATTCCATTCCAGTCTATGAGCCAGGAATGGACGCCCGTTGGCGGTACGGGCATGGCTTCGCATCACACGTCCGCCATTCTTATGAAGAAGCCCGCTGGGACGAATTGAACCAATGGCTCGCGGATAATGATTCGCACATTAAGTTCAGATTTCCACCCCCATCTGGAACAACAGTGAAGGCTGCGATGTCCGCGCCAGGGGTAGCGCGTGCCGCTGTACAAAGGACGAGAACAGACGGACTCGCCACCGCAATGGGCGCAGGTCTTATCGCCTACCGCGTCAAATACCGTATTGACCCGACTGCGCGCGCGCTATTCGACTGGCTAGCAACCAATGACGAGACCGGAAAAATTGAGGATTTCAATTCAGATACTGACGTTATTACTTGGAAGCGATCAGACGGCGGACTTAGCGACACCTCGTTCAAGTCGTTTCAAGGACGATTTACTAGCATGAAGAAATAATCTCGGCTATGTCCCGGGTATATCCCGGCAATGTCCCGGCTTTAGAATAGCCGAGACTAGCAATATTCATTGTGGAACCTTCTTCAACGCGAAAGAGGTTCCACAAATGCAAACAGCACCCGCTCAATCAATCAAGCCGGTAGCGACCGCCGCGCAGTCCCAAGCCTTCCCTCCGCTCGCAATGGAGACCCGCACCGCAATTGCCACCGAAGCCGCCGCCTATTATCTGAGCCGTAAGCCGCAAACGCTTAGAGCATGGGCTTGCCTTGAGAATGGCCCAATTCGCCCGATTCGTATCAGTGGCCGCTTGTCATGGCGTGTTGCCGAAATCCAAGCCATTCTGAATGGCGAGGTGGTCAAATGAGTATGCAATGTGCAGAAATCGGGACGGCTCAACCCGAATACCCCAGGCTCAACACTCAGCCCGCCCGCCTACTCGTTGCCCTCCTGCAGAGTCGCCGTATTCACCCGCTGGCAGGCTGGCAAGCCCTTGGCATCTACCGCCTGAGCGACACAGTTTTACAGCTTCGTAAGATGGGCTGGCCTGTCATCACTGGCCGTTTGGATGTGAATAACCGATTTGGCGAACCTTGCCACGTCGCGCTTTATTCATTGCCCGCTGAGTGCGTCGAGTCAGCCGGTAGCAAAGGTGCGGAATACATCGCCGATGCTGAAGCGGAAAGGCAGGCCGCTTAATGATTGATCGCGCCGAGCAACAACGGCGCGGTAGTCAGACACCGCGCAGAACATCCACAAAGCACCCGTACGCCGCTATTGAACATCGGGTGATAGATAGTCCCGCCTACGCTGGTTTAAAGCCCTCAGCGAAGGTTCTGTTGCTGCTACTCGCTAGGCAACTGACCAGGAGTAACAACGGCCATTTGCAAGCCACTTTCGAATGGTGCAAGCGGTACGGCATCGGCAGCGAACATACCTTGAAGGACGCGATAGCAGAGCTAATCGCTCATGGGTTTATCTATCGCACCAAGAGCCACGGGGCCAATCGTGTATGGGCGACCTATGCAGTCACATGGTTACCGATACCGGACAAGGGCGGGCTGTTCCTTGATGGCTGGAAGCAGTTGGCGTGGCGTGATTGGTTGCCGACCGAAAAAAAAGCTCCCCGCAAAAACTGCAGGGCTACTCCTGCAGAAAGTGCAGTTTCACCACTGACTTTCCGGCAGAAAGTGCAGGAAGTACGGGGGCAGAAACTGCAGGGTATGAATTTAATGCCATGTAGTAGTGATGTGCAGGCATCTATTCGATCAGTTCCAGCACGACAAACTCGCTCGCCCTCCTACGCAACCACGCAACTAATTCGACGCCAGACAACTGCCGACCGTGGCCAGTTGCGCGTAATGCACTGAGAAAGGAAATCAGATGGAACAAATGTACGAAATCAGTTTTGGACGCATTGAGAATGGGGCGATTCAACTTGAGCAGCAATCGGGGCACGGTGAGCGCGACGTTATCCATCTTCACCCCGAGCAGTTACGGTTCATAGCTCGGCGGATGGCCGGATTGAATGAATCGACCGCCGCGAAGGTTGAAGACCTGGAAAGGAAACTTTCCATTTTGGCTAGCGACATTAACTTCATCGTGAAGGATAAGGCCATCCGGCGCGACATCATCGACAGCGGTAGCGGCAATGAATTTGAGTTACTTGCTCGCCTCGATGGCTTATGGGATCTGGCTATTGAATTTGACGGCTGCAGGCTTCTCCCGAGAGATGAGCCGGCGCCGCAAGGGGCGCCCACAAGCGATTCAATCAGCAGCCCGAGCACAGGAACACCAACAGCCGAGAAAAACTCAACCAAGGGCGAAAGTGCCGGGCAACTAGGCCTAGACGTATGAGCGGGGAAAAAAAAACGCCTGTGACGATTGATGCAAGTACCGGCAAGCCTGACCCTACCCCCGTGAAAATCAAGCTATCCAGCATTGAAGATGTGCGGCGTGAGATGGCAACGATATACCGGGAGGCGCGGGCGGGCATTACAGATATTAGCGATGCCGGCAGGCTGGCCTACATCCTGACTGGCATCGGAAAACTAATCGAGGTGGAACAAGTCGAGAAGCGGCTAAACGAACTGGAAAGGAAGTTACTCAAATGAATTTGACTAAACGACTTGAAGCGGTAGAGGCTGCACTGGCCCGTGAGTTGGGCGACCTGAATTACAAGCTGGTGATCCGCAAGGACAACGAGACAGAGGACGAGGCGAGGAAGCGCGCACGCTTGGCGGATTGGCCGGGCACGATCATTTTCTTAAGCGTTTCTGACGCGAATCTCTAAGGGGCGGCGATGAACTTATCCAAACGATTAGAAGCGCTGGAAGCCGCCGTAGTGGCGAAGGCAAAGACTCCGGAAGTGTTGAACGTTATTCGCCTAATCATCGACCCTGACGGACGTGTTACAAGAGCTTATCGGCGAGCCTTCGGTGGGGCTATGGCCCCTGTCTCGGACGAGGAATTGGCAGAGCTGAGGGAGCGCGTGGTACCGTAGCGAGTCAGACACGGGGATCTCCTTCTTGATTATGATGTTTAAATGCGCGACGATGGGAAATTCACTTATAACGAATGGCATCTCGCTATGAGAAATTGGACTAGAGAAATTTTTTTCTGTCTTATTTTGAGCTTGTTCTCTGTGATCTGTCACGCACAAGGGGTCACCAACCGCGACCTCGGGGAAGGATGTAGACAAGCTATAGACTTCCTCGAATATAAAGGTCCATCGCGCCCCTTCGGGATGGCATGCCTAGGGTATTTGGAGGGGGTGCGCGATGCCCTGATCGTCGACAACGGGCAGAATTATTTGGCCTGCCCGCCGCCGTCGGCTACTAACGAGCAACTTATTAGGGTCTACCTACGATGGGTTCAAGCCAATCCTGATAAATTGCACGAAAACAGGTATCTGGGCGTGATTAACGCTTTTACCGAATCATTCCACTGCCCCTGACGAACTTGTTGAATACAACAGTCACCAAGGATTCCGCTGTCTTGGCTGCTGTTGCTGATTGTTTTTATAGTTGTATTGCTGCGCCGGTTGCTGTGGATATGGATTCACGTGCCCCTGCTGCCCGGTGTAGGGGTTCGTGTTGCGGCCTGCGCGCGGGGCCCGATAGTTCAGGCTAAAGCTTCCGAAATCTCGAGTCTCGACCCTGTCGCTACGCGCTAGCGCTGCACCGATGCCGCCAAGAATCTCTTTGACCGCATCTTCGGCGTCGTCCGCGGTCAGATGGCGGAATCGGTAGGCCAGGGCGTGGATTAGGTCGGTGCGTGTCATGGCAGAAATTTTAACCGCGTTCTGGCTCTTGAGGAAAGAAGCCAAGAACCACCGGCAAGCTGTCACCGACGGCCAACCTCATGCTGGGCAACGCTGGGCTGAATGGAACTGAATCGACAGCGGCAGTGTCTCTTCGATGTAACGTGTCACCTCTTTCGGCGGGCCTGCGCAAGCAGATAGCCGGACGCGGATTAGTCGGACAGTGCCGCGTTGCATGAAAAACGCCGACAACCGACGGCGCCCACCCCCTCAGGGCGCGCGGCCGGTAAAGAAGGGGCCAGGTGCATCTGGTTCCTTTTTTTTGCACTGCTGGTGCGTCGATATGTCGCGACCGCTTGAGGGGTGCCATGACGCCGATTCAAGGCAATCCATCGATAAGGGCACCAATGCGCAGGCGCTTCAACAAGTTTTCAGGCAACGGAATAACCTACTACGGGAACGCGGCAGGCACATCGCGCCCCGTGTGGTCGGCTCCGCGCCGCAAACTTCGCTGGATAGTGCTGGGGGTCGTGATATTGGGCGCCTTGCTGGTGTGGCGCACTTCGTCACCGGCTGAAATGGCCGGTTTTCTTTTGGGTGGGAAATTTTCAGGCGGTAGATCAATTCTGCCGAAGGGCTAGAACGGATCATTCAGCCGCAGAGGTCTAAAGTGTTTCGAGTCGTCACGCCAAGCAGAGACAGCCGGGGCAATATCGTCACGGATCATGGCCCATGGCTCAACTCGAAGAAGGATGCCGAACTTTGGGCCGACCTATTGCGGCGCATGGGGTATCAAGCCAGGGTAGAAGAACTTGAAGAGCAAGTCTCAAGAAGCTATGGGCATTGACCATCTCATGCCGGGTTTCTTTTGGTCGTTCATATTTCCATGACTGCGCCGAAAGCTCAGCTTTTTGGGCGACCTTGCCGGTTGCCAATGGCGGGTTTCCGCATTGGTTGCCACGGCAACGGGCAATCTTCGAGAACTTCAAACTGAGGTTTTTTACCTGACCCCCACTTCGGGCGTCTCGTCGAGCGACTGCGGTTAATCCTTTTGGCTGTTCCGTTCCGCCCTGGTCATCGGTATCTTGATACCGTTGCGGCCCGTCTCGTGCATCCAAGCCAGGAATGTGCCCTGAACGCGGCCTGCTTCGTATTCGGCGAGGAAGTCGGCGTAGTCCTGGTTGAGCTTCTGCTGCTTTTCGTTCTTTTTTTGTGGCATCGCGTAATTCAATCGGTGGTATGTCCGAGGTGGCAATTAGTAGGACTGCCGCGCATGTTCGCCTGCTAGTGTGTTGCTTACGGCGTCCAGACAAAGCCTACACAGTGCCTACACGAACGCCAGAAAGCAAAAAGCCCCGGCGGCTGCCGAGGCTAAGTGCTTGAATACGTGGTAGGGCGTGACAGATTCGAACTGTCGACCTACGGATTAAGAGTCCGCTGCTCTACCAGCTGAGCTAACGCCCCACGTAGAAACTACTAAAACTTGAAGCACTGATTTTTTCGTGGTAGGTCGGGCGAGATTCGAACTCGCGACCAACGGATTAAAAGTCCGCTGCTCTACCAACTGAGCTACCGACCCGTAAATCAGGAAGGCCGGATTATAGAGATCGCTCAGTGGCCTGTCAACGCAAGCTTTTCGAAAATTGATCAGAAATGCGGCTATTTCCTTCCACTCGCGTAAGGCGTCGGGTCGGCAACGCCGGCCGCAGCGAAACCTTCGCGGCGCAGACGGCAGGAATCGCAGACGCCGCAGGCGTGGCCTTGCTCATCGGCCTGGTAACAGGAAACCGTGAGTCCGTAATCGACGCCGAGGGCGCTGCCGCGGCGAATGATCTCGCCTTTCGACAGGTCGATCAGCGGCGCATGGATGGTCAGCCGCGCGCCTTCGACTGCGGCTCGGGTCGCCAGATTGGCCATGGCTTCGAAAGCGGCGATGTATTCGGGACGGCAATCCGGATAGCCTGAATAGTCGACGGCATTGACGCCGACGAAGATGTCGCGGCTGCCCAAGACCTCGGCCCAGGCCAGCGCCAGCGACAGCATGATGGTGTTGCGCGCCGGCACGTAAGTGACCGGGATGCCTGAGCCAACGCCGTCGACCGGGACATCGATCGCCGTGTCGGTGAGCGCCGAGCCGCCAAATTCGGCAAGCGCCAGATGCATCACGCGCTGCTCGTTGGCGTTAAGCGCCTTGGCGACGCGCGCGGCGGCGTCGAGTTCGACGCGATGCCTCTGGCCATAGTCGAGCGACAGGCAATAACAGTCGTAACCGGCGTCGCGGGCAATGGCCAGCGTCGTCGCCGAGTCGAGGCCACCGGAAAGCAGGACGACGGCGCGCAGGCGGCTTGAAGTGGAAGGCAGAGTCATGGGGTTGAGTTTATGGTCGATGATTGGCTAGCCGAGCATTTTACCGGCTATTGGTCGGCCCGCGCCGGTTCGTGCGCTACAATCCTGAGCTTTATGCCTGCTTTCGATTTCCGGAGACGATGATGCGCGCTACCCGATGTTTGACCTTCCTCGCCGCTGCCCTGCTGGTGGGGGCTTCTGTTCACGCGGCCGAGCCCAAGTCGGTCAAGGTCGGCGTGCTGTCGACGCTGTCTGGTCCCGGCGCCGGCTTGGGCGTCGATATTCGCGACGGCTTCAAGTTGGCGGTCAAGCACCTCGGCGGAAAATTCGGCGGCCTGCCGGCCGAGGTGATCGTCGTCGATGACCAGCAGAAGCCCGAGGTTGCTCAACAGGCGACGGAGAAATTGCTCAAGAAAGACAAGGTCGATTTCATGACCGGAATCGTTTTTTCGAACATCATGCTGGCCGTCGGTCAGCCGATCTTCAAGAACAAGACTTTCTATGTGTCGGCCAATGCCGGCCCGTCGCAATATGCCGGCGAGCAGTGCAACCCCTACTTCTTCAATGTTGCCTGGCAGAACGACAATCTGCACGAGGTGGTCGGCAAGTACGTTCAGGACAAGGGCTTCAAGAACGTCGTGCTGGTCGCGCCCAATTATCCCGGTGGCAAGGACGCGATGGTCGGCTTCAAACGCTATTACACAGGCAAGGTCAGCGAGGAGATCTATACCAAACTGGGTCAGCTCGACTACGCTGCCGAGTTGGCGCAGATCCGCTCGCTCAAGCCCGATGCGGTATTCTTCTTCCTGCCCGGCGGGATGGGGATCAACTTCGTCAAGCAGTTCGTCGCTGCCGGTCTGTCGGCCGACTCGCAGCTTTTCGCTCCCGGCTTTTCGGCCGACGAGGACGTGATCCGCGCGGTTGGCGCGCCGATGCTCGGCATGTTCAACTCGTCGCACTGGGCGCACGACATGGACAACGCCGAGAACAAGCGTTTCGTCGCCGATTTCCAAAAGGACTTCGGACGACTGCCTTCGCTCTACGCCTCGCAGGGCTACGACGCGGCGCTGCTGATCGACGCCGCGGTGCGCGACGTCAAGGGCAAACTGGGCGACAAGGAGGCGCTGCGCCGTGCGCTCGAAGCCAAGCGCTTCAAGTCGGTGCGCGGTGACTTCAAGTTCAATACCAACCACTACCCGGTGCAGAACTACTACCTGCGCGTGATCGGCCGCGATGCCCTGGGCCGCGTGACCAACAAGATGATGGGAACGGTGTTTTCCAACCACGCCGACGCCTATGTCGCGCAGTGCAAGATGAAGTGAGTTGTTTAACCTCCTTCAACACAGAGATCTCGGAGGCACGGAGGACACAGAGAAGAGCAAAGGAATAGTCTTTCTCCGTGCTCTCCGTGTCTCTGTGTCCTCCGCGTCAAGCGGGTTTTTTCTGATGCCATGACTCAGCTCATCCTCGAACAGGCGCTCAATGGCCTGCAATTTGGACTCATGCTGTTCCTGCTCGCGGCCGGGTTGACGCTGGTGTTCGGCATCATGGACATGATCAACCTGGCGCATGGCTCGCTGTACATGGCTGGCGCGTATCTGGCTGCCGCTGCGACGCAGGCCAGTGGTTCGTTCGTCGTCGGCATCGGAGCTGCGATGGCCGGCACGGCGATCATTGGCGCGCTGCTTGAAGTGGTGCTGCTGCGCCGGCTTTACGCGCGCAACCATCTGGCACAGGTGCTGGCCACCTTCGCACTGATCCTGATATTCAACGAAGTGGTGCGCATCATCTGGGGCGCGCAGCCGGTGCTGCTCAACGCACCTGAGGCGTTGTCCGGGCCGGTCAATTTCGGCGGCTTCTTCTATCCGGCCTACCGGCTGTTGATCATCGTCGTCGGTACGCTGATCGCCGCGCTGCTCTACGTGCTGGTGACGCAGACTCGCCTCGGCATGTGGGTGCGCGCCGGCGCGTCGAACCGAGAAATGACCGAGGCGCTGGGGATCAACGTGCGCCGGCTGTTTACCTATGTCTTCGCCTTCGGCGCGGCGCTCTGCGCGCTCGCCGGCGCGCTGCTCGGCCCGCTGCTGGCGGTCCAGGTCGGCATGGGCGAGTCGATCCTGATCCTGGCCTTCGTGGTGATCGTCATCGGCGGCATCGGGTCGATTCGAGGCGCGCTCATCGGCAGCCTGCTGGTCGGTGTCGTCGATACGCTGGGCCGCGCCGCGCTGCCTGCGCTGCTGCGCCTCGTGCTGTCGTCGGAGGTGGCGTCCAACCTCGGTCCGGCGTTGGCGTCGATCCTGATTTACGTGCTGATGGCAGCGATTCTCTTCTGGCGGCCGGAAGGCCTCTTTCCGGCGCGCACCTGAATGGGCTTCTACGAATCTTCAAAACGCCGGCGTGGCGCCGCGGCGCTGACGCTGGTCGCGCTCGTCGCGCTGCCGTCGCTGTTGCAGGCCATCGACCAGGACTTCTACATCAGCTTGGTCAGTCGCGTACTGATCTTCGCGCTGGCGGCGACCAGCCTCAATCTGGTGATTGGCTTCGGCGGCATGGTCTCTTTCGGCCACGCGGTGTTCTTCGGCGCTGGTGCCTACTGCGTTGCGCTGCTCGCCGAGAGCGGGGTGGTCTCGGCGGCGCTGGCCTGGCCGCTGGCGATGGCGGTGGCGACGCTGCTCGCCTTGGTCATCGGCGCCATCAGCCTGCGCACGCGCGGCGGCTATTTCATCATGATCACGCTGGCCTTCGCGCAGATGGTCTTCTATCTGCTCGTTTCGCTCAAGGCCTGGGGCGGCGACGACGGTCTCTCGCTCGTTCAGCGTTCGACTTTCGGTCTCGTCGACCTCTCCGACGATACCAGCTTCTATTTCGTCGCGCTGGCGATCCTGGCGGCGGTGCTGGCCGCGCTCGACCGACTCGCGCACTCGCGTTTCGGGCGGGTGATTCAGAGCATTCGCGAGAATGAAACGCGCATGGAAGCGATCGGCTACCCGGTGTTCGCCTACAAGCTTTGCTGTTTCGTGATCGGCGGCGCGCTGGCCGGCCTTGCCGGTGCCTTGCTGGTCAACCAGAGCGGGCTGGCGAGCCCGAATCTGCTGCATTGGATGCAATCGGGAACGCTGATGGTGATGATTGTTCTCGGCGGCGTCGGCAGCGTCTATGGCGGTGTTGTCGGTGCGGCCGTGTTGCTGCTCGGCGAAGAAATTCTGGCCGAACTGGTGCCGCATTGGCAGATTGGTTTGGGACTGCTGCTGCTGGCGGTCGTGCTGTGGGCGCCGCTCGGCATCGCCGGGCTGTTCGGTTGGGGGCGAAACCGTGAGTGAGCGCGGCGCGCCGCTGCTTGAAGTGCGCGATCTAAGCAAGCACTTCGGCGGTATCTACGCGCTCAACGCGGCGTCGCTTTCGGTTGACGAAGGCGAGGTGCATGGCCTGATCGGTCCCAACGGCGCCGGAAAGACGACGCTGATTCACGTGCTGTCGGGCGCGCTGGCACCGGATTCGGGGCAAGTCTTTTTCGCTGGACAGGATCTCGCCCGGCGGCCGATGCACCGGCGCGTCGCGCTCGGGCTCGCGCGCTCGTACCAGATCACCAATCTCTTTGCGCGCCTCTCGGTGCTCGACAACGTGACGATCGGCGTTCAGGCGCGTGTTCGCGACTGGGGGTCGAGCTTCAGTTTCTGGACGCCTTTTGCCGTGAGTTCAGTGAATTCGGCGATCATCGACGAGGCCTACGCGCTGCTCGCGCAAGTCGCGCTCGCCGATGTTGCGCAGCGCCGCGCGGGTCAGCTGTCGCATGGTCAGCAGCGTTGTCTTGAGGTGGCGCTGGCGCTGGCGACCGACCCGAAGCTGCTGCTGCTCGACGAGCCGATGGCCGGCATGGGGCCGGACGAGTCGGCGCGCATGGTCGAACTGATCGAGAAGCTGGCGCGACGTGTGACGATATTGCTGGTCGAGCACGACATGGATGCGGTGTTCCGCCTTGCCGATCGCATCTCGGTGCTGGTCGGCGGGCACTTGATCGCCAGCGGCGAGCCGGAAGCAATCCGCGCCGATGCAGAGGTGCGACGTGCCTATCTGGGGGATGACATATGAGATTGGAAGACTCTTTCAACACGCCCCGAAGGAAATCCCCTTGGGGGACGGAGAACACAGAGGCACAGAGGACAGAGAGAGAGTCAAGAACGAAAACCCTTCTCCTTGTTCTCCGTGTCTCCGTGATCTCTGTGTTGAAGGCGGTTTAAAGCGTGATGAGTCTTCTGGAGGTCGATGGCATCGAAACCGCCTACGGCATGAGCCAGGTGCTCTTTGGCGTGAGCCTTTCGATCGCCGAAGGCGAAGTGGTGACGCTGCTCGGACGCAACGGGATGGGAAAATCGACCACCGTGCGCTCGATTTGCGGACTGCAAAGACCGAAGGGCGGCAGCATTCGCTTTGCCGGCGAAAGGATCGACGGCCTGTCGGCCGATCGCATCGGTCGCTCCGGAATCGCACTGGTTCCCGAAGGGAGGCAAATTTTCCCCAACCTTACAGTGCGCGAGAATCTGGTCGCTTTCGCCGCCGACCGGCATGGCGCGCGCGAACCATGGACTCTGGCTCGCGTCTATGATTTTTTCCCGCGTCTGGCCGAGCGTGCCAAGGTGCTCGGCGGCCGTCTGTCGGGCGGTGAGCAGCAGATGCTGGCGATCGGTCGGGCGCTGATGACCAATCCGAAATTGTTGATTCTGGACGAAGCCAGCGAGGGACTGGCGCCTCTGGTGCGCGAGGAAATTTGGCGCTGCCTCGACAGCCTGCGCCGTAGCGGGCAAACCATCCTGGTCATCGACAAATACGTCGAACGGCTGATTGCGTTGGCCGACCGTCACACCATTCTCGAGCGCGGCCAAGTGGTGTGGCAGGGGACTTCGGTCGAACTCGACGTCGACCACCGCGTCTGGCACCGCTATCTGGGGGTTTGAACCCGGGTTGAATCCTACTCGGCGACCAGCGCCGAAAGTTCGCGCTCGAGCAGCAGCGGATCGCCGAGGTTGAGTTCGACCAGGCGGCGCAGATGGGTGACGCTGTCGAGGTCGATGATTCGGCAGAGCAGGCCGGCGTTGCCGCCTCCGACGTGAGTGACGCGGACCTCCATGCTGATCTGGTCGCTCATTTCATCGAGACGAACGTGCAACTGGCAGATCGCGCCAGCTTGCAACGCTGCGTCGGCGGGCAGGCGGATCAAGGCGCCCTTGAGCGAGAGGTCGAGCACGACGACTTCGAGCTTGCCGGCGGAAAATACTAACTCGGCCGGCGCGTGGAAAGCGATGCGCGCGTATTGACGGCGCTCGTCGGCGGCAGAGGGGGGCTTGCAGGCAGCGTTCATAGCAATCTTCTCGGCAGGTTTACTTGCCCCGAATATTACCCCAAAGCAGCTTGTGCAGTTGCAGTTGAAAACGAATCGGCAGTCGGTCGGCGAGGATCCATTCGGCGAGTGCCGTCGGGTCGATTTCGCCCTGCACCGGCGAGAAGAGCAGCGGGCAGACCGCGTCGAGCTGGTGCTCGCTGATCGTCTGGCGCGCCCACTCGTAGTCGGCGCGGTCCTTGAGAACGAACTTGATCTCGTCGCGCGCGGTCAGCAGCGGCAGGTTGGCCCACCGGTTTTTGGCCGATTCGCCTGATCCGGGCGCCTTGAGATCAACGATTCGCGAGACTCGCGCGTCGACGCCCGAAATATCGAGCGCGCCGGACGTTTCGAGGCAGACCTCGTAGCCCGCATCGCACAGCGCGGCAAGCAGCGGCAGGCAATTTTTCTGCGCCAGCGGCTCGCCGCCGGTGACGCAGACCTGGCGGGCGCCGTAGCTGCCGACCTGCTCGAGAATCTGGTCCAGCGACAGGCTTTGGCCGCCGGAGAAGGCGTGCTCGGTGTCGCACCAGACGCAGCGCAGCGGGCAGCCGGTGAGCCGGACAAAAACCGTTGGTAACCCGGCGCGCGTCGCTTCGCCCTGCAGCGAAAAAAATATCTCGCTGATCTTGAGCGAGCAAGGCTTGCTGCCGGCGGTCACGCGGCTACTTCTTGAGACGTTGTTTGGCGGTCGCCGCAGCCGAACTGTCCGGGTACTTGCTGACCACCGTTTCCAGTGTCGTGCGTACGCCCTTGCTGTCGCCAAGTTCCTGCTGGCAGGTAGCGATGTTGATCAGCGAATCGGGCGCCTTCGGGTTCTGCGGCCAACGGCTGACGACCACCTTGTGCGCGTCGATCGCCTTCTTGCAGTCGTGCAGCGCATAGTGCGCGTTGCCCAGCCAGTATTGTGCGTTGGGCGTCAGCGTGCTGTCCGGGTGTGCCTTGGCGAAGGCGTCGAAAGCTGCCGCTGCGTCCTTGATCTTGTTGCCCTTGAAGAGGTTGAGCGCCGCTTCGTATTCGCGCGCTTCGGCCGCCGGATCGCTGGCGGTCTTCTTGACCTGATCGCTCGCCGGGCTGGCTTCTCCCGCCGGTTTCCCCTCGTCGGCCGCAGCCGCCTGGGGTTCCTGCTTGCGCAATCGTCCGTCGAGGTCGATGTAGAAGTCCTGCTGGCGCTTCTTCGCCGCTTCGAGTTCGTAAGTCAGTGTTTCGATCTGTCCGCGCAGTCTGGCGCTCTCCTCGCGCAGTGCCTGGATCTGGTTGACCAGGTCGAACTGTGCCTTGGACAGCGTGTCGATGCGCTCGTTGGTTTGAATCGACAGGTCCTTGATTTGCCGTCGCGCCTCTTCGTCGTCGAACAGCGCCGCGCGCGCCGGCTGCGCGCCGGTCACGGCGAGCAGCAGGGCGAGTGTTGACAGCCCTGTTGCCCAGCGCGTTGAGCACTCCGTTGTCAGGCCCAAGGCCAAGCGGCGCGCCGGCATTTCTTAGAACTCGCCGTTGTAGAGCATGTCGCCGCGGCGGTTCTGCGCCCAGGCGGCTTCGTTGGCGCCTTCGTTCTTCGGCTTTTCTTCACCGAGGCTCACCGATTCGACCTGTTCTTCGCGAGCGCCGAGCATGGTCAGCATCTTCTTGATCGAGTCGGCACGCTTCTGGCCGAGAGCGAGGTTGTATTCGCGGCTGCCGCGATCGTCGGTGTTGCCCTGAACGAGCATCTTGAACTGGCGGTTGCCGGCCAGGAACTTGGCGTGCGCGGTGACCAGCTCGGTGTACTCGGACTTGACGTCGTATTTGTCGTAATCGAAATAGACGCTGCGTTTGGAGAGGATGCTCTTCGGGTCGGTGAGGATAGCCGGCAGATTGCTGCCGTTGGCGCCGCCGGCGGTGACCGTGGCTACGCCAGCGCCGCGACCTTCAACCGGCGCACCGCCCTGCTCGGGGGCGTCGGGCGTCGAGCTGCAACCGACAATGAGGAGGGCGAGAAGGGCGGGGATAATCAGTTGCTTCATGGTGTTTCTCCTGCTTTCTGAAATTTTAAAGTTGTCCGTTATTTGGTGAATGGACCCCATGCCGGTTCGCGAACATCGCCGGCTGAGATGGAAAGGCGTTGTTTGATTCGACCGTCGGTCGATACGGCGGAGAGCACGCCACGCCCACCGATTTCCGTCGCAATTAGGATCATCCGGCTATTGGGCGCGAAGCTCGGCGATTCGTCCTTGTTCGAGTCGGTAAGGATCTGCACCTGCTTGCTGGCCAGATCCATCGCCGCCAGACGGAAGCCGCCCTCGCGCCGGCTGATGAAGGCCAGCGTCTTGCCATCCGGCGAGACGCGCGGCGAGACGTTGTAGCTGCCTTCAAAAGTGACTCGCTGGGCGTCGCCACCACTGACGCTGGTGCGGTAGATCTGCGGGCTGCCGCCGCGGTCCGAGGTGAAATAGATCGACTGGCCGTCGGGAGAATAGAAAGGCTCGGTATTGATCCCGTTCGAGGTCGTCAGCCGCTGCACGCCCGAGCCGTCGGCATTGACCGTGAAAATCTGCGAGCCGCCTTCCTTGGACAGCACGACCGCCAGCTTGCGACCGTCGGGCGACCATGCCGGTGCCGAATTCGATCCCTTGAAATTGGCGACGACGATGCGTTGCCCGCTGGCCAGCGAATGGACATAAACCACCGGCTTCTTGTTTTCGAACGAAACGTAGGCGATCCGCGTGCCGTCCGGGGACCAGGTCGCCGAGATGATCGGCTCGCGGGACTTGAGCGCGGCTTGCGCGTTTTGACCGTCGGCGTCGGCGACGTGCAGTTCGTAGCGATTGGCGCCGTTCCTGACGACGTAGGCGATGCGCGTCGCGAAAACGCCGGGTTCGCCGATCAGCTTTTCATAGATGGCGTCGGCGATGCGATGGCCGGCGATGCGCAACATCTGCGTCGAGGCGACGAAGGCGGCACCGGCCAGAGCGTTTTGCTTGTTGACGTCGTATAGCCGGAAACGCGCTTCCTGCCGGCCGTCGCCGCTCGGGCCGACGCTGCCGGCGGCGAGCGCGTCGGCGCCGCGGTTCTTCCAGTCGCCGTAGACCGGACTGGTCGCTTCAGTCATCGCGATGCCGGAGGGATCGATCAGTTTGAACAGGCCGCTGCGCTCCAAATCGCCGCGCACGACGGCTGTCAGCGCCCTTGAGGAACCCGGGTCGCCGCCAAAATCGGCGATCGCCAGCGGGATGCGGTTGGCGCCGGCGCCGGTGATCTCGATCGTCAGTTCAGCGTGGGCGGGGGCTTGGAGCAGCGCCAGCGCGCTGAACGCGATCAGGCCCAGGCGGCGCAGTTTGAGCGAGGTGTGCAACATGGGGCTCAGGCATCCGTTGGAACAATTTGGCATTATATTCCCTTGACGTGCGAAGGTTTTGTAACGAAACGTAATTTCAACGATTGTCCGGTCAAGACCTACTCTTCGATCGGCTTGTAGGGGATTTTTAGCACCCGTTCAAAGAGGCTGGAATCATCGGGTTTGGGCAGCGGCGACGACTTCAGGATGGCGCGTTCGATTGCCGCGTCGAGCGTTTGATTGCCGCTCGATTTGCGCACTTTGACGCTCAGTACTTCGCCCGACGGCAATTGCGTGACTTCGAAAATGGCTTCCGGGTTGCCGTGAATCCCGGGTGGCAGAACGATGTTGCCGCGGATCTTGCCGCGCACCTTTGAGGCGTAGTCGGCCAGTCCGCGCGAGCGTCCGGCGGAAGCCTGTTCGCCCTTGAGTTGGCCGAGCAGGTTGGCTTCGGCTTCGGCGCGCGCGCGCGCATCCTGCGACGCCTTCTGCTGCTGTGCCTGTTGCTGGGTCTGCTTGAGCTCGCGCTTGAGTTCGTCGTCAAGGCTTGCGCGGCGATCGGGTTCGGGTTTTTTCGGTTCTTCCTTCTTCGGCTCGGGTTTCTTGGGCTCTTCCTTTTTGGGCTCTTCTTTCTTCGGCTCAGGCTTCTTCGGTTCTTCCTTGACCGGCTCGGGCTTCTTGGTTTCTTCCTTCTTTTTCTTCTCGTCCTTGATCGCGATGTCGGGTTTGATCGTCGGCGCCGGTTCGGCCTTGGGCGCGGGCTTGGGCTCGGGTTTCGGCTCGGGCTTGGATTCCGGTTTGGGTTCGGGCTTCGGCTCGGCAACGGGTTCGGGTTTGGCGACGGCAGTGGGGGCCGGCGCCGCGCGCCAGACTTCGACGGCGACCGAAGAAGGCGCCTGGTCCTTCCACTGAACGCCAAAGAACAGTGCGCCGATCAGCAGTAGATGCACCAGCGCCGACAGCACCAGCGCGGTGGTATTCGACTGATCGGTTTCGGGCGGCGGCGCGGCGAGGTTCACGGCGGATAGGGGCGGCACGGGACTTACTTGCCGGTCGGCTGGACGAGCAGACCGATGCGCTTGACCTGCTGGCGCTGGAGCTCGTCCATGACGCTAAGCACGGCTTCGTATTTGACGCTCTTGTCACCGACGATGAGCACCGGTTGCTCCGGGTTCTTGGCTTGGGCATCGACGATCGCCTGCGTCAGCTCGCTGCGCGTCAGGCTGCGCTCGGACTTGCCCGGCAAGGTGAGGGACAGCGACTGGTCGGCGCGGATGTTGACCTGCAGCGCTTCGGCGGGCGGTTGCGCAGCTTTGCCGACCGACGGCACGTCGATGCTGGCGGTGGTCATCATCGGCGCGGTGACCATGAAGATGACCAGCAGCACCAGCATGACGTCGATGTAGGGGACGACGTTGATCTCACTTTTCTGACGGCGTGGGCGCATGATGCTTACCGCACCTGACGTTGCAGGATGTTGGAGAACTCTTCCATGAACGATTCGAAGCGCGTCGACAGACGGTCGATTTCGTGCGCGAAGCGGTTGTAGGCGACGACTGCCGGAATCGCCGCAAACAGGCCGATGGCGGTGGCGACCAGCGCTTCGGCGATGCCCGGGGCAACCGCCGAGAGCGTCGCCTGACCGACGTTGGACAGGCCTCTGAACGAGTGCATGATTCCCCACACGGTGCCGAACAGGCCGACGTAGGGGCTCACCGAACCGACCGAAGCGAGGTAGGCGAGGTGCGCGTCGATGCTATCGACCTCGCGCTGGTAGGTGGCGCGCATGGCGCGACGCGAACCGTCGATGACGTCTTTCGGGTCGAGGTTTTTCTGGCTGCGTAATTTGTTGAACTCGCGGAAGCCGGCTTCGAAAATCCGCTCCATGCTGCCGGTGCCGTGGCGGTTGTTGACCGCGCTCTGGTAGAGGCTGTTCAAGTCGCCGCCGCTCCAGAAATCGCGCTCGAATTGCTCGGTTTGCGAGCGTGCCTGGCGCAGCGTAAACCACTTGTTGAAGATGTAGTACCAGGACATGAAGGAAACGCTGGCGAGGATCGCCATGACAATCTGCACCACCGCGCTGGCGTTGAGGATCAGGTGCAGGATCGAGAGGTCTTGCGAGACGTTCATTGGATTGCTTCCAGTTTGGTGCGCAATAAAGGAGGGATTGAAGTGATCTTCATCAGCGCGGCATTGACACAGATGATCTGGATCTTGCCGGTGAGTAGTTCGTCCCAGCCGCCGACGGCGTCCGGGTTGACTCGCCGGATATGCTGGCGAAAGAAAATCTGCGACTTGGTGATTTTTTCGACTTCGAGGCCGACCCACAGCATCTCGTCGAGGCGAGCCGGCTTGAGGTACTCGATATTGACGCTGCGTACGACGAAGGCGATTCCCGGGTCACGCAGCAGGTCGGCCTGATCGTGACCGACGGCGCGCAGCCATTCGCTGCGGCAGCGCTCGAGGAATTTGAGGTAGTTGGCGTAATAGACGACGCCGCCGGCGTCGGTGTCTTCGTAGTAAATGCGAACGGGGAGCGTGAAAGCGTTCGGCTTTTGTTCGTATTTCATGCGCGGATTCTAATCCCACACGACAAGCAATGATGTAAGTGTTTGTGACATAGGCTCGTCATTGTCCGCGCCACAGCTCGTTTTGCCCGTTGGCGCCCGGGTTGTCAAGGCCGAGGTGGCGGTAGACCGCCGCCGTCGCGATGCGTCCGCGCGGCGTCCGTTGCAGGAAGCCCTGCTGGATCAGGTAGGGTTCGAGCACATCCTCGATGGTGTCGCGCGCCTCGCCGATCGCCGCCGCCAGATTGTCGACGCCGACCGGTCCGCCGCCGAACTTGTCGATCACCGCCGAGAGCAGCTTGCGGTCCATGATATCGAGGCCGCCGTGATCGACGTCGAGCATGATCAGCGCGAGGTCGGCGACGTCCTGCGTGATGTGTCCGGCGGCTTTGACCTCGGCGAAGTCGCGAACGCGGCGCAGCAATCGGTTGGCGATGCGCGGCGTGCCGCGCGAACGGCGAGCGATTTCGAGCGCGCCGCCCGGCTCGGCGGGAACGCCGAGCAGCTGCGCCGAGCGCGTCACGATATGCGTGAGTTCTTCGGGCGTGTAGAACTCAAGCCGGGCGACGATGCCGAAGCGGTCGCGCAGCGGGTTGGTCAGCATGCCGGCGCGCGTCGTTGCGCCGACCAGCGTGAACGGCGGCAGGTCGAGCTTGACCGAGCGCGCCGCCGGGCCTTCACCGATCATGATGTCGATCTGGAAGTCTTCGAGCGCCGGGTAGAGGATTTCCTCGACCACCGGCGAGAGACGATGAATTTCGTCGATGAACAGCACGTCGTTCGGTTCGAGGTTGGTCAGGATCGCCGCCAGGTCGCCGGCGCGCTCGAGCACCGGTCCCGAGGTCGAGCGCAGATTGACGCCCATCTCGGCGGCGATGATGTGCGCCAGCGTCGTTTTGCCGAGTCCCGGCGGGCCGAACAGCAATACGTGGTCGAGCGTGTCCGACCGCCGCCGCGCGGCCTCGATGAAGATCGACAGCTGCTCGCGGATCTTGACCTGGCCGACGTATTCGGCGAGACGCTTGGGGCGCAGCGCGCGTTCGATGGCCTCTTCCTGAGTCGATTTGGACTCGGCGGAAATCAAGCGATCGGCCGCCACGCTCAGGTCGTCAGGCATATTGCTGAGTTTGTCGATTTCGATCATTTAGATTGACGGTTCCTCGTAGTCGGGGTGCGCCAGCCATTCGCGGATCAGCACCTGGCTCAAGGCCAGCAGCGTCGGCCCGAGAAAGAGCCCGATGAAGCCGAAGACCAGCACGCCGCCGAACACGCCGACGACGATGAGCAGCAGCGGCAGGCTGGCGGTGCGCGAAATCAGGATCGGCTTGACGAAGTTGTCGACGCTGCTGATGCCGAACATCCCCCACAGGATCATGAAGATGGCCCAGCCGGTCTGCCCGCCGTTGTAGAGCCAGGCGGCGGCGCCGAGCCAGATCAGCGTCGCGCCGACGACCGGAACCATCGAGAAGAAAAAGGTGGCGACGGTCAGGATGATGACGCCGGGAACGCCGGCGATGAGGAA
>Ga0316604_10000705_pt1 | contig 36527 bp, 37 predicted proteins | sample OWC_soil_day20_C_FD_207650 | JGI IMG/M metagenome (GOLD analysis project Ga0316604, IMG submission 207650) | Wetland soil microbial communities from Old Woman Creek delta, Ohio, United States - OWC_soil_day20_CT | ecosystem: Environmental > Terrestrial > Soil > Wetlands | place: USA: Ohio... | reverse complement strand
TTTGCCTTCTATTCTATAATGTCTGCGTTTATAGATCGTTGACCGAAAGCAAGGTAGCCAAGTGAATTTCATCATCAATAACATTTTTTTGATCAGCATTATCCTCGTTTCCGGCTTTTTGCTGCTTTTGCCCACGTTGCAGGGGCGTGGGCCGCATATCCCGCCGTACACCGTGACGAAGAAGATGAACGAGGGCAAGGTGCAGATCCTCGATGTGAGTTCGCAGGAGGAATATGACGCCGGCCATATTCGCAGTGCGGTGCATATTCCGTTCGAGGAACTGAAAGACAGGATGGCGCGGATCGAGCGTTACAAAAACGATACGGTGGTGATCGTCTGCCCGACCGGAACGCGTGCGGCCAAGGCAACGTCGGTGCTGAAAAAGCTCGGTTTCAAGGATGTTTCCAGCATGGAAGGCGGCATGAAGGACTGGAAAGCGCAGAACATGCCGGTTGAAGCGACGGAAGCCGTGGCCGAAAAAGACAAGGCTAAAGGAAAAAGGGGCAAGGCATGAGCCGCGTGCTGATGTACAGCACGGCTGTGTGTCCGTATTGCGTTCGTGCCGAGCAATTGCTGAAATCGAAGGGGGTGGCGCAAATTGAGAAGATTCGCATCGATCGGGACGAACATTTGCGCGCCGAAATGATGCAAAAGACAGGGCGGCGCACCGTGCCGCAAATTTATATTGGCGACACCCATGTCGGCGGCTTTGATGACCTGTCGGCACTGGATCGCGCCGGCAAACTTGAGCCGCTGCTGCAAGGCGCATAACGAATTTGTCACATTCTTGTAAGTGAGCGTGGCTAACATCCCGTTTTTCTCCCAACAATAACGAAAGTCCAGCATGTCCGAAGAAGCACAGCAGTCCGTATTCCAGATTCAACGCGTTTACCTGAAAGACCTTTCGCTTGAGCAGCCGAATTCGCCGGCTGTTTTCCTTGAGCAGGAATTGCCGTCGGTCGAAGTGTCGGTTAGCGTTAATAACGACAACATCGCAGAAGGCATCTACGAAACGAGCGTCACCGTGACGGTGACGTCGAAGATCAAGGACAAGGTGGCGTTTCTGGTAGAGGGTACGCAGTCCGGCATTTTCGAAGTGCGCAACATCCCGCTGGAACAGCTTGACCCGCTGTTGGGCATCGGTTGCCCGACCATCGTCTATCCGTACTTGCGCGCGAACATCGCCGATACGATCACCCGCGCCGGTTTCGCGCCGATCCATCTGGCCGAGATCAATTTCGAGGTGTACTATCAGGATCGGTTGCGCGCCATTGCCGAAGAGCAGCAGAAACAGCAGGGCGCCACGCATTAATATGATGCGCCGCTGCGGTGTGGTTGGCGCATCCGTACTGGAGGCATTGATGACACCTGTGCGTTTGCTTTTTCTTGCAGCATCATTGTGCGCGGCGCAGCCTGTGCTGGCATTCGATTTCCGCTCTGTCGGTGAAGAACCAGCCATCATGTATGACGCTCCGAGCACCCGAGGCATCAAGCGCTTCATCGCGCCGCCAGGAATGCCGGTCGAGGTTGTGCATACCGCGCCAGGCTGGTCCAAGGTGCGCGACGCCGTTGGCGACATGGCGTGGGTCGAGTCGAAGTCAATTTCGGCCAAGCACACTGTCGTGGTGACTGCCGCCAGCGCGGTCGTGCGCGCACGACCGGATGAAGCGGCACCGCCGGTGTTTTCGGCCAGCAAGGGCGTGTTGCTGGATATTGTCGAGCCGGTGGTTTCCGGCTGGGTCAAGGTCCGACACCGCGACGGCGAAGTCGGCCATGTGCGCGCGAGCCAGGTCTGGGGGCGATAGCGCGCCGGTTATTTGGGGGCAAGATTGACGGGCGCAAGCCTTTCTGGAAGCGAAATATGAAGATTGCCATTCTTGGCGCGGGTGCTTGGGGTACTGCGATGGCGATTGCGCTGGCAGCGCGCCACGACGTGCTGTTGTGGGGACGCTCCGAAGCGGAAATGCGCCCTTTGAGCGAGCAGCATGAAAATCGGCATTTCCTGCCGGGGTTCGCGTTGCCCGGCAATCTTCGCCTGAGTTTCAAGCTGGATGAGGCGGTCGCGCATGTGGCCGCCACTACTGGAGAGCCGGCGCTATTGATTGTCGCTACGCCGGTGGCGGGCTTGCGGCCGCTGTCGCAGCAATTGCGCGGCCGGCCGATTCCGAATCTGGTCTGGCTGTGCAAGGGGTTCGAGGAAACGACACGCCAGTTGCCGCATCAGATCGTCGCGGCCGAACTTGGCGCCGATCTGCCGGTGGGGGCGCTGTCCGGGCCATCGTTCGCGCAGGAAGTGGCGCAGGGCTTGCCGTGCGCACTGGTAATGGCATCCGGATCGGCTGCGTTGCGGCAGCAGGGTGTGGCAGCGGTGCATGGCGGCAATATCCGCGTCTACTCGAGCGACGACGTGGTCGGGGTCGAGGTTGGCGGCGCGGTCAAGAACATTCTGGCGATTGCTGCGGGTGTCAGCGACGGGCTGGGGCTGGGCATGAATGCGCGCGCGGCGTTGCTGACGCGCGGCCTGGCGGAAATCTCGCGGCTGGGGCTGGCGCTTGGCGGACAAGCCGAAACCTTCATGGGGCTGACTGGCGCGGGCGATTTGATCCTGACCTGCACCGGCAATCTGTCGCGCAACCGCACCGTCGGGTTGGAGCTGGCGAAAGGCAAGACGCTGGAAACGATTGTGGCCGAACTCGGGCATGTGGCCGAAGGGGTGAATTGCGCGCGCGCGGTGTGCGAACTGGCGGCTCAGCTTGGGGTGGATATGCCGATTGCGAATGCTGTTGCTGGGGTGCTGTTTGGCGGCATTGCGCCACGCGACATCGTTGCTAGGCTGCTGGCGCGCAACAGCAAGGAAGAAGCGGCGTAAGCATCTTTCGCGTGGTTTCATGTGGTCGAAAGCATGGTTGCTATAGTTATCTCGGAGTGCCTGGCGCACTGAGTGTGTGAAGTTGATGGGGTGAGCGCAAGGCAAACGACGTCGCTCTGAGTGAAATCATGGGCATATCGCAAATCTGGGAAGATTTGTTCGGCGGGATCTGATATCAGCATCGAAGGTTTGCGGGGCGCGGTTGGCAGCAACAAAAAAGGCAGCCGAAGCTGCCCCTGGTGGACTTGAACGATGATGTCAGTGCGACCGGATCATCGTGCCGAACACCTGGTTGGTCAGCACTTCCAGCAGCAGCGAATGTTCGATTCGCCCGTCGATGATGTGCACCGTGTTCACGCCCGATTTGGCTGCATCCAGCGCGGATGAAATCTTCGGGAGCATGCCGCCGTGAATGGTGCCGTCGGCAAACATGTCGTCGATCTGCTTGGCCGACAGGTCGGTCAGCAGATGGTTTTCCTGGTCCAGCACGCCGGGGGTGTTGGTCATCATGATCAACTTTTCTGCTTTCAGAATTTCGGCGATTTTGCCTGCGACCAGATCGGCGTTGATGTTGTAGGCTTGGCCTTCGTCGCTGAAGCCGATGGGCGAGATGACCGGGATGAACGCGTCGTCCTGCAGCGCCTTGACGATAGCCGGGTTGATCGAGGTGATCTCGCCGACATAGCCCAGATCGATGAACTGGCCCGGGTTCTTTGGATCAGGCATTTCCATTTTCTTCGCGCGGATCAAGCCGCCATCCTTGCCGGTCAGGCCAACCGCCTGGCCGCCGTAGTGGTTGATCAGCATCACGATATCCTGCTGCACTTCGCCGCCGAGCACCCACTCGACCACTTCCATCGTTTCTTCATCGGTGATGCGCATGCCCTGGATGAACGTGCCCTGCTTGCCGATTTTTCGGAGCGCATTGTCGATCTGTGGGCCGCCGCCGTGGACGACGACCGGATTCATGCCGACCAGTTTCAGCAGCACCACGTCGCGCGCAAAGCCGTGCTTCAGGCTTTCCTCGGTCATTGCATTGCCGCCGTATTTGACTACGATGGTTTTGCCATGGAATTTGCGGATGTAAGGCAGGGCTTCGGCTAGCAGTTCCGCCATCAGTTGCGGGCCCAGTTTTTTGATTTCTTCCTTCGACATGTGCGATCCCAATAAAAGAGAATTGTGACTGGCCCGGCTTACGGATGGTTCAAATCCGGCTTGCCGAACACATCGACGTAAGTGGAATAAAAGGAGCAATACATTATCACGGTCAGCAGGATCGTCAGCAAAAACATCAGCATCATCGCAAAATTTTTGCCGGCGACCGCCATTAGGATGCCTGCCACCAGCGTCGGCGCAATCGCTCCGATCGCTACCCATGACAGAAAATAGACCAGGAATGTCTTGAAGGCGCGAAAGACGGAGAAAAAGCTGAAAAACATCGCCTTGCCGACCGACATTTTCTGCCACACCACCAGCGGCGCCGCATACCAGAATACCGGAATGAAGGCGATCGCCAGCAGCGCGATGGTCAGCAGCACGCTGGCGCGTTGTCCCGGCCCTGCTTCGGCTTCACGCTGACCCATCATCAGTTTCATGAACAGTCCACCGTCGATCAGGGCCGAAACGCCGACCGCCAGCAGCGCGGCCAGAAGATAAAGCACGCCGAGCGTGAACAGGCGGTTTGCCACCGGCGGCGCGAAGGAAGCGCGTAATATCTGCGGCGTGAGGATTTTTTCCTGTTCGATGTGGGCGCAAATAGTCATGAACACCATCGAGAACACTGGCGCCAGAAACAGCGGCAGCAGTTGTCCGACGACCGGGATCAGACCCAGCGCGATCATCACGAACATGTAGCTGGTGAACAGGAAGGTGAGCTGGCCGGGCCGCTTGCGAAACAGCGCAAATCCCTGCTTCACCCAGCGCCAGCCGGCACCTGTGGTCAGCGCGCTCATGCCGGCAGTTGCGGTACGGCTTTGTCCGCCCGCAGACGAAGGATGCGTTCGAAGTGCGCCGGATCATGCGGCGTCAGCATTTCGGCGCTGCGTGGCAGATGGAAATCGTACAGGCGCGACAGCCAGAAGCGCAGCGCGGCCGAGCGCAATATCGGTTGCCACGCGGTTTGCTCATCGGCGGTGAACGGGCGCACCGCGTGATAGGCCTCCAGCATGGCCTGTATCCGCGCAGGATCGAATTCGCCGCTGTCGAGGTCGATGCACCAGTCGTTAACCGTGACTGCTACATCGAACAGCCAGGTATCGCAGCCGGCAAAGTAAAAATCGAAGAAGCCGGTCAGGCGTTCGCCATCGAACATCACGTTGTTGCGGAACAGGTCGGCATGCACAGGGCCGGATGCCAGCGCCTGATAGGTGACGGAAGCGGCAAAGCCTTCCTGAAATGCCATTTCGTTTTGTAGCAGATGTTGCTGTTCGCCCGACATGAATGGCATCACTACCGGTGCGGTTTCATGCCACCAGTCGATGCCGCGCAGGTTCGGCTGGTACATCGGAAAATCGCGCCCAGCCAAGTGCATTTTTGCCAGCATCGCGCCGACTGCTGCGCAGTGTACCGGCGATGGATGCATTTGCCATTGACCTTGCAGTTTGGTGACAATAGATGCCGGTTTGCCGTGCAGCTCGTTGATGATGTCGCCGCGATGGTTGGCGATCGGTTCCGGCACCAGCACGCTGCGCTGCGCCAGGTGACGCATCAGGTTGAGATAAAACGGCAGCTGCTGGAAACTGAGCTTCTCGAAAATGGTCAGTACGTATTCGCCCTTGTCCGTGGTGATGAAAAAATTGCTGTTCTCTATGCCGGATTCGATTCCGCGGATGGCCAGTGCCTCGCCCAGCGGGAATTGCTTAATCCAGGACTTCAGGTCATCCAGGCTGACCGGTGTAAATACTGCCATGTGTGGTATCGGGGAGGGGGCCTAAGGTATAACGGAACCGGCGCTCATTTTGCCGGCGCAGGGGGCAACACGGGTTCCTGCACGGGTTTCTTTTCCGCTTCCTGCTTTTGCCCGACATCGAATTCCGTCACCGTCCACATCGGTACGCTGATTTCGCCACCATGGGCGTCGTCTGGCGGCGCTGCGGCCGAGCCTTTCGGCTTCAGGTAATAAGTGCTGCCTCCGCTTTTCACTTTCACTTCCTTGAGCTGGCCGCGGTCGCGCCGTTCTGTGATCTCGCGCTCGGCGGTTGCCGGCTTGCGGATCGTCACCGGCTGGTCGCTTTCGTCAAGGATTTCCATTTTGGGTGGAGCCTCGTTTGGCGATGGTTGCTGCGCCCATGCAGGAAGGGCAAGGACGGCCGCCAGCGAGGCGGCAATGGGCAGTAGTTTGCGCATGATAGTGTCGTCCATCAGTGAAAAAATCGGGCAATCAAAAAGCTTAGCGTTCCATTGTAGCAAACGCAGGTTACAGATACAGCATTTTTTGCCGTTCCGCATCCGATGGCGCGATTTCGCGCGCCTGATAGAAATCCAGGATCGCCTGCACTACCTGTTCCGGATCGTCGATCACCTGCATCAGATTCATGTCGTCCGGGCTTAAAAATCCCTTGCCGACCATCTGTTGCCGGAACCAGTCGAGCAAGCCTTGCCAGAAGTCGCTGCCGACCAGGATCAGCGGGATGCGGCGCGATTTATCGGTCTGCATCAGCGTCAGCACTTCGCTCATTTCATCCAGCGTGCCGAAGCCGCCGGGAAACAGCACGAATGCGTCCGCGTATTTGACGAACCCGACCTTGCGCGCGAAAAAGTGCCGGTACTGAATGGAAATGTTTTGCCAGTGGTTCGGTTTTTGTTCGTGCGGCAGGATGATGTTCAGGCCGACCGAAGGCGATTTGCCTTCGAACGCGCCACGGTTGGCCGCTGCCATGATGCCGGGGCCGCCGCCGGAAATGACCGCAAAACCGGCGTTCGACAGGCGGTGTGACACTTCCACGCACTTGATGTAATCGGGATGGTCAGGGTGGATGCGCGCCGAGCCGAAGATGGTGACAGCCGGGTGCAGCGTCGAAAGGCGTTCGGTGGTCTCGATAAACTCTGACATAATGGAGAACATGCTCCACGACTCGCGCGCTTTCAGGATGGTCGCCGCCTCGATGTCTTGCAACTCCCGCAGGTTGGGCAAACTTTTTCCGCTATTTTCCATATGCAAAAAACCCTGTTGTTGGTCGATGGTTCCAGTTATCTGTATCGCGCCTTCCATGCGCTGCCGGACTTGCGCAGCCCGGACGGCAAGCCGACCGGCGCGCTGTACGGCATCATCAACATGTTACGCCGTTTGCGTCATGATTATCCCGCAAGTTACCTCGCGTGTGTGTTCGACGCGAAGGGCAAGACCTTCCGCGATGATTTATATCAAGAATACAAGGCCAACCGGGCGGCGATGCCGGAAGACCTGGCAGCGCAGATCGAACCGATTCATGACGCGGTGCGTATGCTCGGCTGGCCGATCCTGATGGTCGAAGGGGTCGAGGCGGACGACGTGATCGGCACGCTGGCGCGGCAGGCGGCCGCGCAGGGGATGGAAACCGTGATCTCGACCGGCGACAAGGACATGGCGCAGCTGGTGAACGACCGGGTTACGTTAATCAACACCATGAGCAACGAAAAGCTGGATCGCGCTGGCGTGCAGGCGAAATTCGGCGTGCCGCCGGAGCGGATTGCCGATTATCTGGCACTGATTGGCGATACGTCAGACAACGTGCCGGGCGTGACCAAGGTCGGGCCGAAAACGGCGGTTAAATGGATGACGCAGTACGGCACGCTGGAAGGCGTGATCGAACATGCCGACCAGATTTCCGGCGCCGCCGGCAACAATCTGCGCGAGGCGCTGACCTGGCTACCGACCGCGCATGAGCTGGTGACCATCCGTACAGATTGCGATTTGTCAGCGCACATGGCGTCGATTGAGGGGACGCTGCAAGCGCAGCCGGAAGACCTCGATGCAATGAAAGGTTTCTTCGCCCGCTATGGCTTCAAGAGCTGGCTGCGCGAACTCGGCGCAGCGCCGGAAAAGCCGAAAGCGGCGGCCAGGCTGGTTGCTGTTTCCGGCGACCAGCCAGCGCAGGAAACGCTGGCGATGTTCGCTCCTGTCGAAAAGCAGTATGAAACGGTGCTGACACCGGCGCAACTTGCGCATTGGCTGGCGAAAATCAATGCCGCGTCGCTGACGGCGCTCGACACCGAAACCACGTCGCTCGAGCCGATGCTGGCGCAACTGGTCGGCATTTCGCTCTGTTGCGAGCCGGGCATCGCCGCCTACATCCCGCTGGCGCACCATTACCCCGGGGCGCCGGAACAATTGTCGCGCGATGCGGTGCTGGCGGCGCTCAAGCCGTGGCTGGAAGATGCGGGCCGGCCCAAGGTCGGGCAGAACCTGAAATACGACAGCCATGTGCTGGCGAACCACGGCATCGCCTTGCGCGGCATCGCGCATGACACGCTGCTGCAATCCTACGTGCTGGAAGCGCACCGCCCTCACGACATGGACAGCCTCGCGCTGCGCCACCTGGAGCGCAAGACCATCAGTTACGTCGAAGTGTGCGGTAAAGGCGCATCGCAAATCGGGTTCGAAGAAGTCGAGCTTGAGCGCGCAACCGAATACGCGGCCGAGGATGCCGACATCACGCTGCAACTGCATCAGGCGCTGTGGCCGCGAGTCGAGCGTGACGACAAGCTGCGCTTCATTTACCAGCAAATCGAATTGCCGACTGCGGTCGTGCTGCAAAAGATGGAGCGCAATGGCGTGCTGATCGATGGCGACAAACTGGCGGCGCAATCGCACGAACTCGGCACGACCATGTTGGCGCTGGAGCAGCAGGCATACGATGCCGCCGGACAGCCGTTCAACCTGAATTCGCCGAAGCAGATTGGCGAAATCTTCTTCGATCGGTTGAAATTGCCGGTGTTGAAGAAAACGCCATCGGGTGCGCCGTCGACCGACGAAGAAGTGCTGCAAAAGCTGGCCGAGGATTTTCCCTTGCCGAAAACGCTGCTCGAATACCGCGGGCTGGCGAAGCTGAAATCGACCTATGCCGACAAGCTGCCGAAGATGGTAAACCCGGCCACCGGGCGCGTGCATACCAATTATGCGCAGGCGGTGGCGGTGACGGGCCGGCTGGCGTCGAATGACCCGAACCTGCAGAATATTCCAATCCGCACCGCCGAGGGCCGCCGCATTCGCGAAGCCTTCATCGCGCCGCCGGGCAGCGTGATCGTTTCCGCCGATTATTCGCAGATTGAATTGCGCATCATGGCGCACATTTCGGGTGATGCGAACCTGCTGCGCGCATTTGCCGAAGGCGAGGATGTGCATCGCGCCACCGCAGCCGAAGTGTTTGGCGTCACGCCGCTGGAAGTGTCAGGCGAGCAGCGGCGCTATGCCAAGGTGATCAATTTTGGCCTGATTTACGGCATGAGCGAATTTGGGCTGGCGTCAAATCTGGGCATCGAACGCAGCGCGGCGCGCAGCTACATCGACCGCTATTTCCAGCGCTATCCCGGCGTCGCGCACTACATGGCCGACATCCGCGCGCAGGCGAAGGCGCAGGGCTATGTCGAAACGGTGTTCGGCCGGCGGTTATGGCTGCCCGAAATCAATTCGCCCAACGGCCCGCGCCGGCAGGCGGCCGAGCGCGCGGCGATCAACGCGCCGATGCAGGGTACGGCGGCGGATTTGATTAAGCTGTCGATGATTGCGGTGCAGGACTGGCTGGAGCACGAACGGCTGCATTCGAAGATGGTGATGCAGGTGCATGACGAGCTGGTGCTGGAAGTGCCGCAAGCCGAGCTGGCGCGGGTACGCGAGCAGCTGCCACAGATCATGTGCCGCGTGGCGCAGCTGAGGGTGCCGCTGGTGGCAGAGGTGGGGGTGGGCGTCAACTGGGACGAGGCGCACTGACAGGCGGCTGAAAAACTACTGCGGTGGGTCATCTGCGGTGTTGCACGGTGCGCGGAATCCTCATGTACGTTTAGTACATTGCGGTTCCTGTGCTCCGTGCGCCTTGCATCTGACCATCCTCGCTACGTTTTTCAGCCGCCTGTTAAAAGTTTAGCGCGCTATTTGTTCAGGGCACATTTTTGGCAACGCTCTGTTCGTGCATTGCTTCAGCCGCGATTTCCGGCTCCGCATTGTGCGCGGTGCGCACCGCGCGCGCCAGTTCGGTCACTGACATCGCATAGAAATAGCTGCGGTTGTACTTGGTGATGGCGAAGAAGTTGCCGGTGCCGAGCCAGTATTCGGTCGGTTCGTAGCCGTTTTGCAAGTCGATCAGGCCGAAGCGGATGTTGGCCGGCAGTTCGACGTTTGAGGTCACGCCGGCGATTTCGAGCTCGGCCGGCCAGAAGGTTGCTTCAAGCCCCTTGTTCAGCAGCGAATCCAGGCGGGATTTTGCCGCTGCGCCCAGTTGCGCCCGGAATACGATCGGTTCGCCGCGTTTCCAGCCGTGGCGGACGAGGAAGTTGGCAATGCTGCCGATGGCGTCCGCTGGCGATTTGCGCAGGTCGATTTTGCCGTCGTGGTCGAAATCAACTCCATACGCGCGGATGCTGCTGGGCATGAACTGCGGCCAGCCAATCGCGCCGGCATACGAGCCGCGCAGCGACAGCGGGTCGAGGCCGGATTCGCGCGCGAACAGCAGCGTCTGTTCGACTTCGCCGCGGAAGAATGCCATGCGCGCGGTGCGGTTCGGCGTTTCCGGATAATCGAACGCTAGCGTGGTCAGCGCGTCGAGCACGCGGAAATTGCCGGTGTGCCGGCCGTAAATCGATTCGACGCCGATGATGGCGACGATGATTTCAGCTGGCACGCCATACTGCTTTTCCGCACGTGCGAGGTCGCGCGCATATCTGTTCCAGAAACGGACGCCGGCTTCGATGCGCACCGGCTCGACAAAACGGGCGCGATACGCCTGCCAGTTTTTCGGTTTGTCCGGCGGTGCCGGCCGCACAAGCTGGATCGCCTGTTTCGAGTGGCGCACCTGCGCGAACGTGGCGAACAGTTCGTCCCGGTCAAAGCCGTGCTTCGATGCCATCTGGCCGATGAAATCATGGATGCCTGGAAATTTCGCCAGCCGTTGTGTCGTGCGGTCGGTGGTCGAGGGTTGGTTCTGGGTTTCCTGCGCGATCGCGTCGCTGAGCAGGAACATGGCTGGCAACAGCAGGCATGCGCAGACAACGCGCAGGACTGCATGACGGGGCGTTTTCATGATGGTCGGATTGTGACGGCTGGGAATGCCATTGCGACAGGCGCCGCTTGTCTGTCGCAGGAGCCGATTTCGATTCGGCCTGCTAATGGAACCGGTGAAACATCGGTGATTGTACTCCGGTTACCTGCCAACCTGAACGGTTTGCCAGGAAGGATTCGGTGAATGCGCGCATTTTCCGTTAAACTGTCAGGGTTCTATGCGCAATGCGCTCCCTGCAGCAAGCAATTCCCCCCATGACAACGGCCATTTATTCGCACCCCTTGTGCCACCAGCACGAAATGGGGTCATACCATCCGGAATGTCCGGCGCGCATCGAGATGATCGAGGATCAGCTGATTTCCGGCAGGATTGACGGCTATCTCGATTTCCGGCTGGCGCCGGAAGCCTCGCTGGCGGAGATTGCGCGCGCGCATACGATCGAGGCGATTGCGCTGGTGCGCGACAAATCGCCGCAGGAACCGGGCAAATACTACCCGGTCGATGACGATACCGCGTTGAACCAGTACAGTTGGCTGGCCGCGCTGCGCGCTGCGGGCGCAGGCATTGCGGCGGTTGACGCGGTGATGGCAGGCGAGATCGACAATGCATTCTGCCTCGTGCGTCCGATTGGGCATCATGCGCGGCCGAACATGCCGATGGGTTTTTGCGTGTTCAACAATATCGCGATCGCAGCCAAACATGCGCTGGAGGTGCATCGGCTGGAACGGATCGCGATTGCCGATTTCGACGTGCATCACGGCAATGGCACCGATGAAACCTTTTGCGACGATCCGCGCGTGCTGATGGTCGGCTTCTATCAGGAGGGGCTGTATCCGTTTCCTGTCAAGGGGCCGGAGCGGCCGCACATGCTGAATATTGCCGTGCCGGCGGGCACGAAAGGCGACGTGATTCGCGCTATCGTGCGCGAACAATGGCTGCCGGCGCTAGAAGCGCACCGGCCGCAGTTGCTCCTGATTTCCGCCGGTTTCGATGCGCATCGCGAAGATCCGCTTGGCGGGATGGAACTGGTCGAGGACGATTATGCGTGGCTCACGCACCAGCTGATGAATGTGGCGAAAGTCCATGCGCATGGGCGCATCGTCAGCATTCTCGAAGGTGGTTACAATCTGTCGGCGCTGGCGCGCAGCGCGGTCGCGCATATCAAGGCGCTGGCGGAACTGGACGAATTTTGATGGATTTCTGATAGGCTTGCATGACCACTGCCTTGTATACACATCCGGATTGCCGCCTGCATGAGATGGGCGCGCGCGCGGCCGAAAGCCCGGCGCGCATCCAGGCGATCCTTGACCAGCTGGAAGCCGAAGGCATTGCGCCGCAGCTGGATTTCCGCGAAGCGCCTCAGGCGACGATTGACGATTTGCGGCGTGTGCATCTGCTCGACACCATTCATCTGGTGCGCGACAACACGCCGACCGAGCCAGGCGAATATTTCGGCATCCACGACATCCACATCAACATGCATTCGTGGAAGGCCGCGCTGCGCGCTGCCGGCGCGGGGATTGCGGCGGTCGATGCGTTGCTGGCGGGCGAGATCGACAATGCGTTCTGTCTGGTGCGGCCGATAGGCCACCATGCGACCCCCTCTACGCCAATGGGGTTTTGCGTGTTCAACAGCCTGGCGGTGGCGGTGATGCATGCGCTCAAGGTGCGTGGGCTGCAGCGCGTGGCGGTGATTGACATCGACGTGCATCACGGCAACGGCAGCGAAGAGGCGTTTGCCCATGAACCGCGGGTGCTGATGGCCAGCTTCTTCCAGCTGTTCCTGTACCCGTTTTGCGGCAACGAGCGTTTGCGGCCGCACATGGTGAATGAAGAGATTCTGCCGGGTTCCGGCGGCGACGTGATTCGCGAACGGGTGACGCAGAAATGGCTGCCGGCGCTGCACGCGCACCAGCCGGAAATGATCTTCATCTCGGCTGGGTTTGACGCGCATCGCGACGATCCGCTGGGCGATTTGATGCTGGTCGAAGATGATTATGCGTGGATTACGCAACAGGTGATGGCGGTGGCGAACGAACATGCACAGGGTCGCATCGTCAGCTTTCTCGAAGGTGGCTACAACCTGGAAGCACTGGCGAAAAGTGCGGCCGCGCATATCGGCACGCTGGCCGGATTACGGTAACGATAAAGGTAATAACAGATGGCAATACAGTGGTTTCCCGGCCACATGAACGCCGCGCGCAAAAAGGCGGCGGAAACAATGGAAAGCACCGATCTGGTGATCGAGGTGCTGGATGCGCGCATCCCGCAGGCAAGCTGCAATCCGATGGTGGAAGAGTTGCGGCTGCACCGGCAGCGGCCCTGCCTGAAGATTCTGAACAAGAGCGATCTGGCTGATCCGGCTGCCACCAAGGAATGGCTCGATTATTACAATAGCCAGAAGAATGTGACCGCGGTCGCGCTCAGTTGTCGCACGCCGGCGGATGTGGCAAAAGTGCCTGCCATGTGCCAGAAAATCGCGCCACACCGCGGCGTGCCGGTCAAACCGCTGCGGATGATGATCATGGGCATCCCAAATGTCGGCAAATCGACGCTGATGAATGCGCTGCTGAAGAAGCGGGTGGCGAAGGTCGGCGACGAACCGGCGGTTACCAAGAGCCAGCAGCGGCTGTACCTGAACAAGAACATGGTGCTGACCGACACGCCCGGCATGCTGTGGCCGAAGATCATGCACCCGTCTGACGGGCTGATGCTGGCGGTGTGCCATGCGGTTGGCGTGAATGCGCTGATCGAGGAAGAAGTCGCCGCTTTTCTGGCGGAAATCCTGCTGGCGCGCTATCCGCAACTGCTGGCGGCGCGCTATGGCTTGAAGGTCGACGGCATGGACCGGATTGATGTGCTTGAAGGCATCGCGCAGCGGCGCGGCTTGCGCATCAAGGGCGGCGAGTTCGACATCGAAAAGGCGTCGCATGTGCTGCTGCAGGATTTCCGTAGCGGCGCGCTTGGCCGCATCAGTCTGGAAACACCAGCCAGCCGCATCGAAATGTTGGCGCGCCCAATCGAGCCGACGCAGGCACTGGCGCCGGAAGACGAGTCTTTGTAGTAATGGTAGGAGTATGAGGCTGAAATAACCTTCCGAGCCACGTTTTTGTTGGCGATTTAAAAATACTGGCGGGAGTATATTTTTTAGCCTTATTGAACGAAAAGTCAGTTTGGGTCAGTTATTATTTGTGCGGGGTGCCGGCGGATCAGGCGATTTTGGCCGCCAGCTTGTCCATTTCGGCGCCTGAACCAATCAGCACCAGCATGTCGCCCGGTAGCGCGATGTCGTCGCCGCTGGGATTCATCTTCACGTTGCCGTCGCGCAGGCTGGCGACCACAATCAGGTTGCAGGTTTCGCGGTTGAAGAACGATTGCAGCGGCTTGTTAGCCAGTGGCGATTTTTCGGTGATCAGCACTTCTTCCAGCTGGATTTCCACGTTGTGCGGCGCGAACAGCGTATCGATGAATTCAATCGCAGTCGGCTTGAGCATCGCCATCGCCATCCGGTGGCCGCCGAGCTGGTTGGGCGAAATGATCTTGTCGGCGCCGGCATGGCGCAGCTTGACTGCCGATTCCGGCTGCACCGCACGCGAGACGATGCGCAAATTCGGATTGACCGCGCGCGCCGTCAGTACGACGTACACATTGTAGGCATCGTTCGACAGCGCGCAGATGATGCCCCGCGCACGCTGCAATCCTGCCTGATGCAGCATGTCGTCCTGGGTCGCATCGCCCAGCAGCACCGGATGTCCGGCGGCGCGCATCTGGTCGACCAGGCTTTCGTTGGTTTCAATTACGACATAAGGCACGCCCTCGGCCTTGAGGATGTCGGCCACGTTGCCGCCAACCCGTCCTGCGCCGCAGACGATCACATGGTTTTCCAGCTTGTCGATGGTTTTCGTCATTCTTGCGTTTCCTCTCATGCTGGCCAGTTGGGTTTCCATCAGGATGTTGATGATCGTGCCCAGCGAATAGGTGACCACGACCAGGCCGCTGACCAGAATGGTCAGCAGGAATATCCGCCCGCCGAAGGTTTGCGGCACGATGTCGCCGTAGCCGGTGGTGCTCAGGCTGACGACGGTCAGCCACAGCGAATCAAAGACGGACCATCCTTCAAAGAACATCAGGCCGAGTGTGCCGATGATGGTGATGCTTATCAGGCACAGGATGGCTATCAGCAGTTTTTGGTGGGATTCGGACACAGCGCTGGCTCGTCGGGAAAGAAGTTGCTGTTAACGGTTGCTGCTGGCACAGGATAAAAGCCGGATGCTAGCAGCTCCCGCATTGTAGTGCGCTCGGCAGTAAAAGGTTTGTTTTATGCCAAAAGCAGGCGCAAATTAATGGTGCCTGTTGCGAATTTTATTCAACCACTCAAGCAGCGGTATGGTCGCGGGCAGCAGCGGTTCTACCCCGAATTCGCCCTGCCACGCGAACGCCTGCCCTTCCAGGCTTTGCGGCTCGCCGCGCCAGTCTCGGCTGATGAAGAAATGCAGTCGCACATGCGCATGCGGATAAACGTATTCGACCCCGCACCACGGCTCGGCCGAGACGATCTCGACCCCGAGTTCTTCCACGAATTCGCGCTTCAATGCATCGAACACCGATTCGCCCGGCTCTACCTTGCCGCCGGGGAACTCCCAGTAGCCGGGGTAGGGCTTGCCGGCCGGGCGCTGACCCAGCAGCACATCGCCATTCGGTTTTATCAGGATGCCGACCGCGACATCGATCGGCTTGGAAGGTGTTGCAGACATGACTGGCTGAAATGAGGTGCAGTGGTATAAGACAGCGGAAGGGCAGGGCCGAATCAGGCGGAGGGTTTGGTCTCGGTCGCATCCCACAGGTCGCCGGTTGGGCTGGTCTGGTTGGTGCTGGGCGCGGCCACGCCGAAATGCGCATAGGCGGTCGTGGTGGCAATTCTGCCGCGCGGCGTGCGTTGCAGGAAGCCTTGTTGAATCAGGAACGGTTCCAGCACGTCTTCGATGGTGTCGATTTCCTCGCCAATCGCGGCCGCCAGGTTGTTCACCCCGACCGGGCCGCCGCCGAACTTGAACAGCACTGCTTCGAGCAACTTGCGATCCATCACGTCGAACCCGACCGAGTCGACATCGAGCATTGCCAGCGCTGCGTCCGCCATCGCTTTGGTGATTTCGCCGCTGCCTTTCACTTCGGCATAATCACGCACACGGCGCAGTAGCCGGTTCGCGATTCGCGGCGTGCCGCGCGAACGGCGCGCGATTTCGAATGCGCCATCGTCGACGATGGCAGCTTTTAGCAACGCCGCGCTGCGGGAAACGATGCGTGCCAGTTCGTCTGCGGTATAAAACTCCAGCCGCGACACGATACCGAAACGGTCGCGCAGCGGGTTGGTCAGCATGCCGGCACGGGTGGTGGCGCCCACCAGCGTGAATGGCTGCAAATCGAGCTTGACCGAGCGCGCCGCCGGGCCTTCGCCGATCATGATGTCGATCTGGAAGTCTTCCAGCGCCGGATACAGGATTTCCTCCACCACCGGCGACAGGCGGTGGATCTCGTCGATGAACAGCACATCGTTCGCCTCGAGATTGGTCAGGATCGCCGCCAGATCGCCGGGGCGTTCCAGTACCGGGCCGGAAGTCTGGCGCAGGTTCACGCCCATTTCGCGCGCGATGATGTGCGCCAGCGTGGTCTTGCCTAGGCCTGGCGGACCGAACAGCAGCGTATGATCGAGTGCCTCGCGCCGGTTGCGGGCAGCGGCGATGAAAATTTCGAGTTGGCTGCGCGCCTTTTCCTGCCCGACGTATTCGTCCAGATGCTTGGGGCGCAGCGCACGCTCGATCGCTTCCTCGTTTGGCGAGGTTGGTTTGGCATCGATGATGCGCTGCGGGGTGAAGTCGTCGGTCTGGATGCTCATTGTTAAGTCATCTGCAATGGTGAGGGGCATTACGATGGGCAATGCAGGTAGGTTGACTGAAGATTCTTCCAGACACCGACTGCGTCAAAATTGTTTACCAGTGCTCCCTCATGAGGGTTGCCTTTGAATGCCCTCATTCCGTGATGAATCATGTAGCTTGGATAGTAGTTTGGCATACCGATTGCGTTTACTTCAGTGCACAGTTGCCTTAGGCGCTCATGGTTTTTTTGCATGAGGTTGAGGGCTTCGCCGAGCTTGGCTTTTTTGTCGGTAGGCACAGCCGAAAATGTGTTCATGATCAATACTGGTCCTGCCTGTCTGGCGGTCACATCGGACACGCGTTTGGCATCGAATCGGGCGTAAATGCCAGCGAGCGCAAATAATTTTGCGGACGCATCAAAGTTATCTCGAGCCAGGCAGTCGACAGCGCCTTTATACAGATCGGGCGGTGTGAAAGTATTCTTTGCTTGAGTGAGTGGAATGCAGCTTACGTTTTGAACTTCTGAGAGATTGCCGTTTGCTCGATAGTTCGTAACATTGCCGTTTTTTTCTACGGTGAGTCCTGGTGGAGCAGATTGTGCGGCGGCTGATACTGACACAACGGAAAACAGGGCGGATAAAAGTGCAGGAAGAAGGCGTTTCAATTTCATGTGCATTACCTATTATTGTTCAACAGTTTGGAGTGCGGTGATTATTCACATCTGATATGCCGATTATTGCGGCTCCAGTTAGCCTTTGGCGAGTGCTTTTAACGCCAGCTTGATGCCGTCGGATACACCCGTGCCGTCCGGCACCTGCTTTAACGCCTGCAGCGCTTCCTTGTCCGAATAGCCGAGCGCCAGCAGCGCATTCAGGATGTCGGCATTGGTATCGGTGTGCGTACCGCCGGCGACCGCGCCCAGATCGGCGCCGAACTTGCCTTTTAGTTCCAACAGCAGGCGTTCGGCCGTTTTCTTGCCGATGCCGGGGATCTTGGTTAGCCGTCCGGTTTCCTGCAATGTCACCGCTTGCGCCAGATCGGGCACCGATAGACCGGACAGGATCGCCAGCGCGATGCGTGCGCCGACGCCGGAAATCTTCAGCAGTTGCCGGAACGCGGCGCGCTCTTCCTGCGTGCCGAAGCCGTACAGCAATTGCGCATCCTCGCGCACCACCATGTGGGTGAACAGCGTCACTTTCTCGCCGCCGGCCGGCAGGTTGTAAAAGGTGCTCATCGACACATCGACTTCATAGCCGACGCCGTGGCAATCGACCAGCAATTGCGGCGGATTCTTTTCAAGCAGGGTGCCAGAGATGCGACCGATCATGATAGGTGAATACTGAAAATTGATACAGTATATGATACAGGATTGCGTGTGCTGCGACCAGAATTCCTACCCGACCAGCCGGCCGCGTTTCATCCGCAGTCCTTTGCTGGCCAGCTTGCCCAGCGTCGCCAGCGTATCGCCGCTGTGCGCATGGCAGATGGCGACGCCGAGCGCATCGGCGGCATCGGTGCCGGGCAGTTGCGGCAGGGCCAACAGCCGCTGCACCATGTCCTGCACTTGGCTTTTGTGCGCCTTGCCGTGGCCGACCACCGCCTGTTTCAGTTGCAGCGCGGTGTATTCGGATACCGCCAGATCGGCCGCCACCAGCGCTGAAATCGCCGCGCCGCGCGCCTGTCCGAGCAGCAGTGTCGATTGCGGATTGACGTTGACGAACACTTTTTCGATCACCGCACAGTTTGGGCAGTAGGTGCGGATGATTTCGGACACGCCGCTGAAAATAGTTTTCAGCCTTTCGGGCAGTTCCGCCGTGGTCGGGGTATTGATGGTGCCGGAGGCGATGTAGGCCAGTTGGCTGCCTTGCTTTGTGATGATGCCGAAGCCGGTGGTGCGCAGGCCGGGGTCGATGCCGAGGATGCGCATGTCCTGGTCGCCCGGCCTGGGTTCGAGTTGTGCTTAGTGGCGGAAATGCCGCACGCCGGTGAACATCATCACCAGCCCGCGTTCATTGGCGGCATCGATCACTTCCTGATCGCGTACCGAGCCACCCGGCTGGATGATGCAGGTCGCGCCGGCATCGGCCACTACGTCCAGGCCGTCGCGGAACGGGAAGAAGGCGTCGGACGCCACGGCCGAGCCGGCCAGCGACAGGCCGGCCTGCTGAGCCTTCATCACCGCCGCACGTGCCGCATCGACGCGGCTGACCTGGCCAGCGCCAACGCCGAGCGTCATACCATTGCCGCAGAACACGATTGCATTCGATTTGACGAATTTCGCCACGCGCCAGGCGAACAGCATGTCCTCGACCTGCTGTGGTGTCGGCTTCTGCTTGGTAACGACTTCGAGTTCGGAGAATGCGAGATTGCGCGCATCCGGCGATTGCAGCAGCACGCCGCCGCCAACGCGCTTGATTTCATACGCATTCAAGCCCTTGCCGATCGGAATCTGCAACAGGCGCAGATTCTTTTTGCTGCCGAGAATCTTCAGCGCTTCGTCGGAGAAGGCGGGCGCAATCAGCACCTCGACGAACAGCTTCGATACTTCCTGTGCGGCCGCCTCGTCCAGTTCGCGGTTGAAGGCGATGATGCCGCCGAATGCCGCTTCCGGGTCGGTCTTCAGCGCCTTGTCATAAGCTTCGCGCAGATCGGCTCCGGTGGCGGCGCCGCACGGATTGGCGTGCTTGATGATCACGCACGCCGGTTCGTCGAAGGTCTTGGCGCATTCCCACGCTGCGTCGGCATCAGCGATGTTGTTGAACGACAGTTCCTTGCCTTGCAACTGATGGTAGGCGGCCAGCGTGCCGGTCGGGGCGGTCAGTTCTCGGTAGAACGCGGCCGACTGGTGCGGGTTTTCGCCGTAGCGCATGTCCTGCACTTTTTCGAACGCGAGGTTCATCGTCTGCGGGTAGCGGTTGCGGGTCGCATGCTGCTTGTCCGGGCCGAGGCTAGACAGGTAATTTGCGATCGCGCCATCGTACTGCGCGGTGTGTGCGTAAACTTTTTTCGCCAACTCAAACTTGCTTTCATACGCCAGTTCGCCGCCGCTGGCCTTCAGTTCGCCGATGATCGCGCCATAATCGGCCGGATCGCAGATCACGATCACGTCCTTGTGGTTCTTCGCCGCCGAGCGCAGCATCGCCGGGCCGCCGATGTCGATGTTTTCGATCGCATCTTCCAGCGTGCATTCGTCTTTCGCCACCGTCTGCTGGAACGGATACAGGTTGACCACCACCATGTCGATCGTCGGGATGCCATGCTGGCCGAGCGCTGCCGTGTGCTCCGGCAGGTCGCGGCGCGCGAGGATGCCGCCATGCACTTTCGGATGCAGGGTCTTGACGCGGCCGTCGAGCATTTCCGGGAAGCCGGTGTAATCGGCGACTTCTTTCACGGCGATGCCGTTGTCGGTCAGCAGTTGCGCGGTGCCGCCGGTGGACAGGATGGTGACGCCGAGCGCAGACAGCGCACGTGCGAATTCGACCACGCCGGTCTTGTCGGAAACGGAGATGAGTGCTTGCTTGATCATGTTCAAAGTAATCCGTGTTGCTGCAGTTTTTTACGCAGGGTATTGCGGTTGATGCCGAGCATGTCGGCGGCGTGCGACTGGTTGCCGCCGGCGCGCGCCATCACCACTTCCAGTATTGGTTTTTCGACCGTGAGGATCAGCATGTCGTAAATGCCGGACGGCTTTTGGTCTTCCAGATCCGTGAAGTATTCTTCCAGGCTCTTGCGGACGACTTGCTGGATATCTTCCTTGCTCATTTGGTGGCACCGTTGCTGGTTTTTGTGATGTGTTGACGGGTCAGGCGGCAAATTTTTCTTGCGCGGATTGGTATTGTAACCTTTCGCCGCGCGCCTTTTGCGATTCGAAGAACGCATCGACGGCTTTTAATTGTGCTTCGCAGGTTTCGATGCGGTTCATCTGCTGGCGAAACGCTTCGCCATCCGGCAAATCGCGCACGTACCAGCCGATATGCTTGCGCGCAGTGCGCAGGCCGGTGTAGTCGCCATAAAACGCATAGTGTGTTTGCAGATGCTGCGTCATCAGGCGGCGCACTTCCTCCACTTCTGGTGCGGGCAAATGTTCGCCGGTACGCAGGAAGTGGTCGATTTCACGGAAAATCCACGGCCGTCCTTGCGCCGCGCGGCCGATCATTACCGCATCTGCGCCGGTATGCGCCAGCACGGCTCGCGCCTTTTGTGGCGAATCGATGTCGCCATTCGCCACCACTGGAATCGACACCGCTGCCTTTACCGCCGCAATCGTGTCATATTCCGCCTCGCCCGAATAGCCATCGGCGCGGGTGCGGCCGTGCAGCGTCAGCATCGCAATGCCGGCCGCTTCGGCCATCTTCGCGATCGTCAGCGCGTTCTTGTTGGCGCGATCCCAGCCGGTGCGGAATTTCAGCGTCACCGGTACATCGACCGCCGCGATCACCGCATCCAGAATCGCACCGACCTGTCGTTCATCCTGCAGCAGTGCCGAACCGCACCAGTTGCTGCAAACCTTCTTGGCCGGGCAGCCCATGTTGATGTCGATGATTTGCGCGCCGCGCTCGACGTTCACGCGCGCGCAATCAGCCATTTCAGCCGGATTTGCGCCCGCGATCTGCACCGCCTTCGGCTCCATCTCGCCATCGAGATCGGTGCGTCGCGTGCTCTTGTCGGTATGCCAGACACGCGGGTTCGCCGCCGCCATTTCGGACACTGCATAGCCCGCTCCCAGTTCCTTGCACAACTGGCGGAACGGGCGATCGGTGACGCCAGCCATCGGTGCGACGAACACATTGTTGCGCAGGGTATAAGGGCCGATTTGCATGTGTGGGAAGCTGCGGAAAGAAATAAAACGGGCCGCGTATTTTACCTGAAATGTTGCACAAAAAACAGGCAGGTGTCCGGTGCGGGGCTGGTGTACCGAATGGTACCGAGCGCGTCAATATTTACGTGCTGTCAGACTTGTCGGCGTCGTAGTGTGGTTCAAGGATGTCGTGCGAGTGAAAACCGAATGAACCGCCGCGTTTGAGCTGCGCCAGATCGGCGAAGAAGCATTGAAGCGCATGGCGCACGGTCGAAAAGGCAATTTCATTCCACGGAATTTCCGCTTCGGCAAACAGCTTCACCTCCAGACTTTCCATGCCTGGCTTGAAGTCCAGATCGAGCAGGCGGGCGCGGTAAAACAATTGCACCTGATGCATGCGGGGCAGGTTGATGAGCGAGAACAGCCGGTGCACGACCTCGATTCGCGCGCCGGCTTCCTCGATCGTTTCGCGTTGTGCCGCATCGACCGTGGTTTCATTGTTTTCCATGAAGCCGCCCGGCAGCGTCCACCAGCCGTAACGCGGTTCGATGGCGCGCTTGCACAGCAGGATCTTCGCCTCGCCATCCGCCTCCCACACCGGAATCGAGCACACCACCAGTTTCGGATTCTGGTAGTGAATCGTGCCGCAACGGGGGCAAATGTGGCGCGGCAGATAGTCGTCCGGCGGAGTGTCAAATTCGACCGGATGGGCGCATTGCGAACAGAATTTCATGACCAAGTTGTTGTCTTGCGAGGCTAGAAGAACGTCAGTCTAACATTTTGAGCCATTTCTCTGCTGGCAAGACAATCGCTTGTTGCTGGCGTGCGCAGGCAGTTTTTTTCTGATGGATCGGAAATTATTTGAGCTTTGGCTTGCGTCGCGAAAGGGAACGCTATATAATTTAATGCTCAGACGCGGGGTGGAGCAGTCTGGCAGCTCGTCGGGCTCATAACCCGAAGGTCGTAGGTTCAAATCCTGCCCCCGCAACCAGACATTACGCTTGAAGGTCAACTGCTTAACGGTAGTTGGCCTTTTTGCTTTTCTGGCCCTTGTGACGGATTTGTGCCTTTCTCCGCGTCACACGGTTTTCGCAGCATCGCTAGCTGGTTAGCATAAGGTGCGAGGTGATCCGCCGACAGATGCGCGTACCGCCGCACCATCTCCGGACTTTCCCAGCCGCCTAACTCCTGCAGTGCATATAAAGGCGTACCGCCTTGCACATGCCAGCTTGCCCAAGTATGTCGAAGGTCATGCCATCGGAAATCCTCGATGCCTGCGCGTTCCAGTGCGGCATACCACGCTTTGGTGCTCACTTGCGTGATGGGCCTGCCACGGAAGCTGAAAACACGCTCAGGATGCTTCCCTAGCTGTTTGCTGATGCAGGCAACCGCATCATCGTTTAATGGCACAGCAATAGCCTTTCTCGCTTTTGCTTGGTCTGGATGAATCCATGCCAAGCGCCGGACAAGATCAACTTGCGACCAGGGCAACCCGGTGATATTGGCTTGCCGCAATCCTGTTGCCAATGCAAACACCGCCATATCCGCCAAGTGAACCGGCAAAACGGCAATCAACCGTTCCGCTTCGGCATGAGTCAGAAACCGGATGCGGCGGGCAGGCTCCTTGAGCATTCGCACATGGGGCGCTTTATCCAACCATTCCCAGTCATTCACGCATTTGCGAAGAATCGCCCTGATGACTTCCAACAACCTGTTTGCTGTCGAGTTGCTTACGCCCTCAGCAAGTTTGGCTTCGGTGACTTTGTCTATCAGCGTTCGCGTGATGGCTTCCAAAGGTTTCCCGCCAAAGTAAGGATGCAGCCAACGAAACCGCGCCTTATCCATCATTGATGGTTGCCTTGTCCGAGCGTTCCTTCAGCCAGCGAACGACCGCATCATTCCACGTTCTTTGCGGCCGCTCACCGAGTTTATAAACGCGCCACGCCTCAGCTTTCAGTTTGTCGTGCAGCTCTTGCGCTTGGGTTTTGTTGCCAGTCCCAGCAGATTGGCGTATTCGCTGTCCATTTGGCGCAACGAAGTCAATCCACCAGACTTGGTTATCTGATGCAGCGACATCTTGTCGCGATAATGCATCCTTCTTGTCTTGCCCAAAATTTCCATAGTGATCACCTCTTTCTAATGCCTAATAATTAGACAGGCCGGTTATACATCTGGGTCAATTTTGAATCAGCATTACCCCATAAAGTGGGTCAGTTTTCGGTCAGCGCCAACAAACAGCGCACAGACAGGCTCAAGATGTCGGTGCAGATCGTCATAAATGTCGAATCCGGCGCGCGCACCGACGGCGCGGCACGCAAAAAACTTGCGTTTCAGCCGCCAAAGATCTATAACCCATTGTGAAATAAAGCGAAAATATATGTTGCAGTCATATTCCTATTTAATTGGCGCGGCTTGTGCTTTTATGTTGTTGCTCAAAGAAAGCTGACACCTCCATGTCCCGCAACCATGTGAAAAGGCGTAAACATGAACCGGTTCACCATTACCAATCCGGCCAATTGCATAGGCTGCCATACCTGCGAAGCGGCCTGCGCAGTCGCGCATCTGGACGCGGCCGAAGCGTCATCGTTCCAGCAAGCGTCATTCAGACCGAGGCTGAAAGTCATTTTCGGCCGGGAAATCACTTCGACCACGCAATGCCGGCATTGCGACAACGCGCCCTGCGTCATCGCCTGCCCGACCAAGGCGCTGACGCATGTCGGCGACACGGTGCAATTCGTCGGCGAACGCTGCTTCGGCTGCAAAACCTGCGTCATTGCCTGCCACTACGGCGCCATCAATCTGGTCAACCACAAGGTGATGAAACCCGTGCCGGGCAGCATCAGCGCTCAGTCTGTGCAGCCGATCGCCTTCAAATGCGACCTGTGCGTTGACCGCGCCAACGGCCCGGCCTGCGTCGAAGCCTGCCCGACTCAGGCCATCCGGCTGACGACTTCCGCTTCGGCCGACGAAATGCTGCCCGCCACGCGCGAGCGTGCCACCCATAACCCGGCGACCTAGCTGTCAGCCACACCAATCGACAAAGAGAGAGGGATTTGAAAATGGAAAAGGTATGTACTGTCTGCCCGTATTGCGGCACCGGATGCGGGATGGAACTGTCAGTCGAAAACGGGCGCATCATTGAAGTCAAGGGCGACAATGCGCACCCGGTCAATCAGGGCGAACTGTGCCTGAAGGGGTATTACGGCTATCAGCACGTGGCCGACAATCGCCGCCTGACCACGCCGCTGATCAAGCGCGATGGCCAGTTTGTCCCGGTCGGCTGGGATGAGGCGCTCGATTACGTTTCGAAACGGCTGACCGAAATCAAGACCCAGCACGGCCCCGATTCGTTTGCGCTGTTTTCGTCGGCGCGTGCCAACAACGAGGATAACTACGCCGCGCAGAAATTTACCCGCGCCGTCATCGGCACCAACAACATCGACCACTGCGCGCGCCTGTGCCATGCATCGACCGTTTCGGGCCTGGGCACCACGCTCGGCAGCGGCTCGATGACCAACAGCATCCCGGAAATCGGCACGCATTCAGACGTCATCCTGATCATCGGCTCGAACACGGCCGAATGCCACCCGCTGATTGCAAGGCAAGTCGTGAACGCGCAGGCACGCGGCGCCAAGGTGATCGTCATCGACCCGCGCGGCACCGACATGGCCAATAAGGCCGACATTTTCATCAACCCGAAGGTGGGCTACAACATTCCGGTGATCAACGCGATGATCAACGTGATCATCAGCGAAAAGCTGCACAAGCCGGAATTCATCACGCAGCACACGACTGGCTTCGACGACATGGCGCGTGCGGTCGAGGATTACACGCCGGAAAACATCGAGCTGATGACTGGCATCCCGGCGCAGCAACTGGTCGAAGCGGCGCACCTGTTCGCCAACGCCAAGGCGGCCGCCATCCTGTATGCGATGGGCATCACCCAGTTCACGCACGGCACAGCAAACGTGATGGCACTGTCGAACCTGGCGGTGATCACTGGCCAGATTGGCCGGCCCGGCGCCGGCATCTGCCCGCTGCGCGGCCAGAACAACGTCCAGGGATCGTGCGATCTGGGCGCGCTGCCCAACAGCTACCCGGCCTATCTGCGCGTAACGGATGAAACCGTCGCCACCCATTTCGAACAGGCATGGCAGACCACGCTTTCGCGCAACATCGGCTTGCGCGTAACGCAAGTGCCGGCCGCGATCGAGGAAAACAAGCTCAAAGCCCTATTCGTATTCGGCGAAAACCCGCTGATGAGCGATCCGGATTCGGACGAATTGCGGCATGAACTGGAACACCTTGAACTGGTGATCGTGATGGATCTGTTCATGACCGAAACCGCGCGTCGCGCCGACGTCGTGCTGCCATCCATTGGCTGGGCGGAAAAGGACGGCACCTTCACCAACACTGAGCGACGGGTGCAGCGCGTGCGCAAGGCGGTCGAGCCGCCGGAAGGCGCGCGCGAAGACTGGTGGACTTTTGGCGAAATCGCCAAACGCATGGGCTATGACGGCATGTCGTACAACAGCGCGGAAGACATCTGGAATGAAGTGCGGCGCGTCGTGCCGGCCACCTATGGCGGCATCAGCTATGCCCGCCTCGAGCAGGAACCCGGCCTGTGCTGGCCCTGCCCGGACGAAAACCATCCCGGCACGCCGATCCTGCACCAGGGCGGCCTGTTCGCCACGCCGACGCAAAAAGCCGAATTGCGGCCGGTGCTGTTCGATCCGGACATCCTGCCGAAGGAAAAGGGCATCGTATATGAACGGCCGATGCTCGGCTGCATCGCCGAACACACCGATACCGAATACCCGTTCCTGCTCACCACCGGCCGCCGGGTGTACCACTACCACACCGGCACCATGACGCGGAAATCGCCGGTACTGCACCAGCTGGCGCCGGAAGAACGGATCGAACTGAATCCGGCAGACGCAAAGGAACTGGGCGTGCGGGATGGCGATTTCATCCGCGTGGAAACCAGGCGCGGCTACATTGTGGCGCGTTCGATGGTCACCGATCGGGTCCAGCCGCACACCATCTTCGGCACCTTCCACTACTGGGAAGCATGCTGCAACGAATTGACCAGCGCCGGCCCGCTTGACCCGGAAGCCGGCATCCCGGAATACAAAATCTCCGCCGCCAAAGTGACGAAGAGTTCACCGGTTGAAGCGGCGGCATGGCACAAAATCATCAGCGACATTTGCAAGATCGAACTGCAGTACGTCGGCACCAGGAGCCAGGCATACGCATAACGCACTCGAGAAGTACATGCACAAGCCATTGCCACGGCTCATGCCTGGTAATGGCTTTTTTGCTGCTTATGTTATCAAACCAGTTTGTTCAAAAACATGAAGTTTTACAGGAGCAATTTTAATTTTCATGCCTTCTGCAAGCTGGCGCTCTTGAATTTCCGAATAAGGCATCTCCATTTCAAAATGCTGAGAGTTCCCAACCCCGCTATAACTATCGAATGCCGACAGCTCAATGCGTGAAGTAGCGCCCAAAGTAAAAATACGATCAATAGTTGCAGTAATGCCATCAGCCTGACCATCAAACGGCACAATCCTAAGCTCATGCGGACGGGCAAATGCCACCACCTTCGCGCCCTGATCCAATGCGCTTTCCGCTGAATTGGCAATACTATGCTGACCAAGGCGAATGTCGCCACCATCCACACGACCATGGAACAGATTGATATTGCCGAGAAATCCGTAGACGAATGGCGTAGCCGGTTTGTCATATACCTCGGCCGGACTACCGACCTGCTCTACGCGACCGTGGTTCATCAGCACGATTTTGTCCGCAACTTCCAATGCCTCTTCCTGATCGTGCGTGACGAAAATAGAGGTGATATGCAGCTCATCATGCAGGTTGCGCAACCAGCGACGTAATTCCTTGCGCACCTGCGCATCCAGCGCGCCGAAAGGCTCGTCCAGTAGCAATACACGTGGTTCAACTGCCAGCGCACGCGCCAGCGCAATGCGCTGGCGTTGGCCACCTGATAGTTGTGACGGAAAGCGCTCATGAAGCGGGCTCATCTGAACCAATTCGAGCAAATTCATGACCTTCTGCTTGATGATACTTTCGCTTGGACGCTGTTTGCGCGGCTTAACACGCAAACCGAAGGCAACATTATCAAACACCGTCATATGACGGAACAATGCGTAATGCTGGAATACGAATCCTACCTGGCGCTCCCGCACATGAGTATTGGATGCATCTTCGCCGTCTAGAAGAACGCGACCGCTGGTAGGGGCCTCCAGTCCGGCAATAATGCGCAAGAGCGTGGTCTTGCCACAACCAGAAGGGCCTAGTAGAGCAACCAATTCGCCGCTCGGAAATTCCAGCGTCACATCATTTAACGCAGCAAAGTCGCCAAAAGTTTTGATGATGTTGCTAACCTCAATGCCCATGGCAGTACCTTATCTCTGTTTCTCAATGAGTGGATCCGGATGCGTTTCTGCTCGCAAGCGCCACTCGACCCAGGTTTTAATGGCCAAGGTAAACAAGGCGAGCAAGGCAAGTATCGACGCCACCGCAAACGCAGCAGTAAAGTTGTATTCGTTGTATAGAATTTCGACGTGCAGCGGGATGGTATTGGTTTCGCCGCGAATATGGCCAGACACTACTGACACCGCGCCAAACTCACCCATGGCGCGCGCGTTGCACAGAATCACGCCATAAAGTAGCCCCCATTTGATGTTTGGCAGTGTAACTTTCCAGAAGGTCTGCCATCCGCTTGCGCCCAGCACGATGGCAGCCTCCTCTTCTTCGCGCCCTTGTGCTTCCATCAGCGGAATCAGTTCGCGTGCAATGAAAGGGAAAGTGATGAATACGGTTGCCAGTACGATCCCGGGAATCGCAAAAACAATCTTGATATTGTGATCATCCAACCAAGAACCAAACCATCCCTGAGCGCCGAAAACCATCACGTAGATCAGGCCTGCAACCACAGGCGAAATGGAAAACGGCAAATCAATTAGCGTAATAAGAACATGTTTGCCGCGAAAATCAAATTTGGTGATGGACCATGCCGCAGCAACGCCGAATAGCAAATTCAGCGGCACAGAAATGGCTGCTGCGCTCAAGGTCAGTTTGACGGCAGATAGTGCGTCTGGTTCCGTGACTGCTATCCAGTAAATTTCCCATCCTTTCTTTAGCGCTTCGGAAAACACCGAAATCAAAGGCAACAAAAGAAAGACCCCGAAGAAACTCAGTGAAACGGTAATCAGGATCCATTTGACCCAGTGCGGCTCGCGCGTCGCGGCGCTGTTCTCGAAGCGTGTTCGGGTATTCTTCATTTCAAACCCCTCTACCAGAACGCTTGGCGGTCCAAGCTTGCAGGCCGTTAATAGCAAGCAGCAACACAAACGAGAACACCAGCATCACTACCGCAATGGCGGTTGCTCCGACATGATCGTATTGCTCGAGTCTGGACACGATCAGCAGCGGCGTAATTTCGGATTCCATAGGGATATTACCGGCGATGAAGATGACCGATCCGTACTCGCCAACAGCACGCGCGAAAGCCAGCGCAAAACCTGTCAGGCCCGCCGGTAGCAGCATCGGGAACACGACATGACGGAAAGTTTGCCAGCGACTGGCGCCGAGACTGGCAGCCGCTTCTTCCAGTTCCGTTTCGAGATCTTCCAGAATCGGCTGGACTGTGCGCACGACAAATGGCAAGCCGATGAACACCAGCGCAAGCAAAATACCAAGCCGAGTGAATGCGACCTTGATGCCGAATGGCTCCAGATAACGGCCAATCCAGCCATTTTTCGAGTAAAGTGCGGTCAGCGCAATTCCGGTAACCGCCGTTGGCAAAGCAAATGGCAAATCGATCATTGCATCAATCAGGCGCTTGCCAAAAAATGAATACCGTACCAGCACCCACGCCAGCATCATGCCAAAAACGGAATTAATCAATCCCGCCAGCAACGAAGCACCAAAGCTCAGCTTATACGATGCAATGACTTCCGGGTCGGTAACAGCCTCCCAGAAGCTGAACCAGCCTTCCGTACCGGCTTTGAGTATCACTGCAGAAAGTGGAATCAGCACAATTAAAGACAGGTACACCAGTGTGTACCCCATAGACAGGCCAAACCCGGGAAATGCGTTGCGCTTGCCGGATGCCATGCTTACCTCGACACCATGATCTGGTCAAACACACCGCGCCGAGCGAAATGGATGCGATGTGCCTTCTGCCAGCCACCGAACATCTGATCGATCGTGAACAACTTCACCGGCTTGAACTGCCGTACATACCTTGCGGCAATCTTCTTGTCGCGTGGACGGTAATAGTGCCTGGCCGCAATCTCCTGTCCCACCGGCGAATACAAATAATTCAAATAGGCCTCAGCTTGTCTGCGCGTACCGTTGCGCTCAACTACCTTATCGACAATACTGACCGTCGGTTCGGCGAGAATCGATATCGACGGCGTCACTATTTCAAATTTGCTGGCCCCCAGTTCCTTGATCGCCAAATATGCCTCGTTTTCCCATGCAATCAGCACATCGCCGATGCCTCGCTCGACAAATGTCGTGGTCGCGCCGCGGGCGCCTGAATCCAGCACCTTCACATTGCGAAATATGCGCTGCAGAAGATCACGCGCCGTATCGTCGTTGCCTCCCGGTTGCATCAATGCATAACCCCATGCTGCAAGGTAGTTCCATTGCGCCCCCCCAGAAGTTTTCGGGTTGGGTGTGATTACATCAACACCGCTTCTGGCCAAATCCGGCCAATCCCTGATGTGTTTTGGATTGCCCTTTCGAACCAAGAAAACGATGGTCGAAGTGTAAGGTGCCGAGTTATGCGGCAGACGTTTTTGCCAGTCGAGCGGCACCAGCCCTCGGTGATGCATCGCATTGATGTCGTTTGCCAGCGCTAGTGTGACAACATCCGCCTTCAGGCCATCCATCACCGAACGCGCCTGTTTGCCTGATCCGCCATGAGACTGCTTGATGGTTATGCTGCCGCCAGTCTGCTGCTTCCAGTGGATGGCAAATGCCTTGTTGAATTCCTGGTATAACTCGCGGGTCGGATCATAGGAGACATTGAGCAGCGTAACATCAGCCTGCGCACCTGCAGTAATTCCCAACCCCAGTAACAATGCCGAAAAATACTTGAGAATCAGTTGATGTTTCATGACCTTGGGTTTGGTATCTGCTAAGAAATTTATTACTGATTGTGGCTCTGGAGAGAACTACGCTGGAATCTTGTTCCTGACGCTATGAAATACGGGTTCAGCACATCGGGCTTGCCGTAACGTAAAGGTTCTCCATCTAATGTACAGACGTAACCACCGGCAGCTTCGACGATTACCTGCGCTGCCGCCGTGTCCCATTCGCTGGTTGGCCCCATGCGCGGATAAACATCCGCCGAACCTTCTGCTATCAGGCAAAACTTTAGTGAACTGCCAGCCTGTACCAGTTCGCACGCGCCAAGTTGCCCGATAAACTGAGTAGTTTCTTCGTTCAAGTGACTGCGACTGGCAACAACGATCATTGGCCGACCAGTTTTGTCTGCCTGGTTCGACAAAGACAAGTTTTCGATCATGTCCGCCTTTTGCCGGAAAGCTCCTATTCCCACGCCCCCCCAGTACATCAGGTCAAGACAAGGCGCGAGCACAACACCTAAAATCGGCACACCATTTTCGACAAGAGCAACATTAACCGTAAACTCGCCATTGCGCGATATGAACTCCTTGGTGCCGTCCAGCGGATCGATCAACCAAAATGTTCCAGTGGGCCGTCGATGTCTCATCGATTCTCCGTCTTCTTCGGATACGACCGGTATTTCAGGCGTCAGGTGCGACAGACCATCAACCAAGATACGGTGCGCAGCCAAATCCGCCACGGTCACCGGGCTATTGTCACACTTGTAATTAATCGACAACACACCACCATCGGAAGAATTTGTGCCGCCATACAACCTCATCACGCTTGCCCCCGCTTTTTGGACGAGTTTTAGCAAAAAGGCAACTTGGTCTGGGTTTGGTATATTTTGTCGCATTACAAAAAATTGGCCTAATGGATGTTTTTCGCGGATCAAAAATGGTGAAACGCGCTACAATTTTAAACAATTATCCATTTTGCGACAACCAACTTCATGTCAAACACCACTTTATTTGGTCTAGATGCCCATAAAGTATGGGATACTCAGCTAGCTTATGAGCAACTTCAAGCTGCAAATCAGGCGGAATCTAAGCGTACCGCCGAGCGACTCTTGCACAAATTAGCCATCCTGCCCCCTGAACTTGCCGCCGAGAGCATCCGCGACGAAACAGGGCGCAAACCAACCCTCTCGGTTCTTGAATGGCAGATTGACGAGGCTCGCAGACAACGCTTACTTGTACTGTTTTGTCAATTAGCGCAACTCCCCGGCGAACAACCCTGCTTGCACGCGAACGATTCGCGCGGGGCTCGCTACTGGTTGCCACTACAAACCGACACGCCCACAGCACAACAGATCAATGATGCCCTGCTCATGCTGCAGGCTCATGCAAACAAGCCAATCGCAGCATTCCCCAGCGGCGAACTAACCTCCCTTTGCCGTCAATTGAACTCGTCTGAAAAAATCAGAATCGACCTTTTAAGTTATCCTCACGTGCTCGATTTCGGTAACCAAGCCAGACACAGAAAAGATGTGAGCGCATCCACTCCGCATCTAGATCACCTTGAAGCCGAAAGCATCCACATCATCCGCGAAGCTGTTGCTGAAGCAGAAAATCCGGCGATGCTCTACTCGGTCGGGAAGGACAGTTCCGTCATGCTGCATCTGGCGCGCAAAGCGTTTTACCCGGCACCACCACCTTTTCCACTGCTGCATGTCGATACACGCTGGAAATTCCGGGAAATGTACATGGTGCGCGACTATATGGCACGCGAAAGCGGCATGGAGTTGCTAGTACACACCAATCCGGAAGCTATTGCAAAGAACATCAATCCGCTCGATCACGGTTCGGCTCTGCATACCGACATCACCAAAACCGAAGGGCTGAAACAGGCACTGGAAAAATACCGCTTCGATGTCGTATTCGGCGGCGCTCGCCGGGATGAAGAAAAATCGCGCGCAAAAGAACGCATCTTCTCGTTCCGCTCGCAAACGCACCAATGGGATCCCAAAAGCCAACGTCCAGAATTATGGAACCTGTACAACGCTCGCAAGAACAAGGGCGAAAGCATCAGGGTCTTCCCTTTGTCGAACTGGACTGAACTAGACATCTGGCAATACATCTATCGCGAATGCATTCCGGTCGTTCCACTGTATTTCACGAAAGAGCGTCCGGTCGTAGTACGCGACGGCATGATACTGTTAGTTGACGACGAACGATTGCGCCTGTTGCCAGGCGAGCAAATCCAAAGCCGCAAAGTGCGCTTTAGAACACTTGGCTGTTACCCCCTCACTGGCGCCATTGAATCGGAAGCCGATTCGCTGCAGGCCATCATTCTTGAGCTGTTGAATGCACGCAGTTCTGAGCGCCAAGGGCGCGCGATCGATGCCGACCAATCCGCATCTATGGAAAAGAAAAAGCAAGAAGGATATTTCTGATGCCACGCAAAGCAAAAAATTCTGTTGCGCAGCATAGCGCCCCTGCGACTCCAGCAACGATAGAAAACTTCTTGGCACAGCAGCAAAGCCAGGACACGTTGCGCTTCATCACCTGCGGCAGTGTCGACGACGGCAAAAGCACTCTGATCGGGCGCCTGCTATGGGAATCGCAGCAACTGTTTGAAGATCAACTCGCCACGCTCAAGAATGAATCGAAAAAATTCGGCACGCAGGGCGACGACATCGATTTCGCGTTGCTGGTCGATGGACTCTCAGCAGAACGCGAACAGGGCATTACGATCGATGTCGCTTACCGTTTCTTTTCCACCAGCCGTCGCAAATTTATAGTAGCCGACACGCCCGGCCACGAACAATACACGCGGAACATGGTCACTGGCGCGTCCACCGCCGACGTGGCAGTTCTGCTGGTTGATGCCCGCCAAGGCATTCTGTCGCAGACGCGCCGCCACGCATATCTGGTATCGCTGATGGGAATCAGCCATGTTGCGCTCGCGATCAACAAGATGGATCTGATCGGCTACGATGCAGCACAATTTTCCAGCATCGAAGAAGATTTCAAGCAATTCGCCCAATCGTTGGGGTTCGAATCCATCACCGCCATCCCTCTATCCGCCCTGAAGGGCGACAACATTACCGAACGCTCCCCATCGACACTGTGGTATCGCGGACCGACGCTGATGGGATATCTCGAAACGGTGAAATTTGACAGGCCAGATTCAAATCGGCTCGTTTACCCCATCCAATGGGTCAACCGACCGAACTCGTCCTTCCGCGGCTTTTCTGGCAGCGTGGCAGAAGGTGCCGTAAAAATCGGGGACGAAATCCGCGTCACCTCCTCTGGCCAAACGGCTCAAGTAGCGCAGATCGTCACCATGGATGGCAATCTGCCTGAAGCCCGTCAGGGGCAATCAATCACACTCACGCTGGATCGCGAAATCGATGCTTCGCGCGGTGATGTAATTTCACTCTCACGCAACCCTCTAGAAACCACCGATCAGTTTGAGGCGACTCTCGTTTGGATGAACGACGAGAATGGACTGACCGGGCGCAACTATCAGATCAAGCTGGCAACGCAATGGGCATCCGCCTCAGTCACTTCAATCAAGCACCGTATCAACATCAACACCCTGACGAACGAAGCGGCTAAACAGCTTGAACTGAACGACATCTGCGTTTGCAACATTTCCACCAGCAGGCCTATAGTGTTCGATGCCTACACCCATTCAAAAACGCTGGGAGGATTCATTCTCGTTGACCGCTTTACCAACGCAACAGTGGCGGCCGGCATGATCACGCATAGTCTGCGCCGCTCGCAAAACATACACAAGCAAGCACATTCCATCACGCGAGAAGACCGTGAGCGAATGAATGGTCACAAGGGCAAAGTAATCTGGCTTACCGGGCTTTCCGGTTCTGGCAAATCCACAATCGCCAATTCACTGGAGGTCGAACTGCATGGACAAGGACGACGCACCTATATCCTGGATGGAGACAACGTGCGCCACGGCCTGAACAAAGATCTCGGCTTCACCGACGCTGATCGCGTCGAGAATATCCGGCGCGTTGCCGAAGTGGCCAAACTCATGATGGACGCCGGCATGATCGTAATTACATCTTTCATCTCACCATTCCACCGTGAGCGAGAGATGGCCCGCGAGCTCATTGGCGAAGAAAACTTTGTGGAAGTCTATGTCAGCACACCGCTAGATGTGTGCGAACGGCGTGATGTCAAAGGCTTGTACAAGAAAGCACGCGCAGGCCTGCTGCCGAACCTGTCCGGCATTGGCAGCCCGTATGAAGCCCCTCAACATGCACAACTGGTTCTGGAAACAAAACACTCGGTTGCAGAAAGCGTGCAAAGGATTTGTGCATTACTGTAAACCCCCCCGGTAAGAGCGGGTAGATTTCTGCACACGACTAGAACTCTACTCGCATAGAGCTGCATAATTACCAACAACCCATCCGAGAACTAAACAAGGCAACCCCAAATACCTTATCCTTTTAATTCTAGCCCTTGCGAACTTGCACTTGCGAGGGAACCCAAAGTACTCTTCCGCATCTAACCATTGGCAGGAATTTCGGAGATTCAGAATGGCTTCACAGACAAATTCGATTCCAGGTAGCGGCTATAACAATGCTTACCTCGACTCATTAATCTGGGGGTGTGGCTGGACAAATTACTCCGACTCGCCTATCAAGTATTATTTCGCGTCAGGTGCTTGCACGGATGGTTCAATTGGAAATTTTACTGGCGACGCGTGGAGCATCGCCGAAATTTCCGCGTTCACCACGGCGATCGCGAATTATGCAAGCGTATGCAATCTAAAATTCACTCAAGCATCCACATCTTCCTCCGCAAACATTGCATGGTGGCAAGCGCCTGGCAGCAAGTCCGGCGACCCGATGTATGGTTTGCTTGGCATGCACGAGGTTCCTAATACGGCCAAAAACCCCATCTATGGGTACTTTAATTATCAAACTTCAATCTGGAACAATCTAAGCGTTGGTTCGTACGGCTACATCACCATCATCCACGAACTCGGTCATGCCATGGGGCTGGCACACCCCCACGACGGTGGCACTCACTCAGACGCAACCACTTTCCCTGGTGTGACATATAAAACATCGACCGATCTTGGTGATTATTCAATGAACCAAGGCATCTGGACTACGATGTCTTATAACGATGGCTGGAATTTGCACCCATCCGGGAGCTATAACTATGGCTGGCAAGGGACATTGATGGCGCTGGACATTGCCGCATTGCAGGCATTATATGGTGCCAACATGACCACCGCCACCGGTGACAACACCTACTATCTACCCACGGTTAACGCTGCTGGGACTTACTGGTCATGCATATGGGATGCAGGGGGCACGGACACCATCAGCAACGCCGGATCATCGATAGCTTGCACAATCGATTTGCGCGATGCTCCCCTTACAGGCGAAAACGCCGGAGGTTATGTGTCATGGAATAACAGCATTATTGGCGGCTTTACCATCGCTCATAACGCCATCATAGAAAATGCAGTAGGTGGCAATGGCAACGACAACATCACCGGCAACAGCTCGAACAACACACTCTCTGGCAATGCCGGGGACGACACCCTGTATGGCGGCGGCGGCGATGACACCTTCAATGTCGGGGACAGCGGCGACAGCGTCATTGAAAACGCCGGCGAGGGAACCGACCTGGTCAATGCCTGGATAACTT
>Ga0316604_10000703_pt1 | contig 36569 bp, 35 predicted proteins | sample OWC_soil_day20_C_FD_207650 | JGI IMG/M metagenome (GOLD analysis project Ga0316604, IMG submission 207650) | Wetland soil microbial communities from Old Woman Creek delta, Ohio, United States - OWC_soil_day20_CT | ecosystem: Environmental > Terrestrial > Soil > Wetlands | place: USA: Ohio... | reverse complement strand
AGAGTGTTTCGAAGTGCTCAGATGAAGGAAATAAAGCAAAAGGCCAACCCCGGGGGATTGGCCGCAGTGCTTGATTTACTGGTGGGCCCGCACGGACTTGAACCGTGGACCAAAGGATTATGAGTTCGTTGCTCTAGAACTGATATTCCTTTGCTCTCCAGCGTAAGACCCTGAAAAGGCTAAAGATTGTAGCACAAAAAATAGGCAGGCGGACCGGAAAACTAGACCAGACATGCACCAGACACCCGTTAATGGACCGGAAAACAACCGGAATGGCTTACGGGACAGCGGGGGCAATGTTCAGGAGGGCCTTTAGGCCACCGGAGAACGGATCAAGTTGCGTCGCTTCAGCCAATACCCAGCTCCGCCAAATCTCGAATCCTGCAGTGGCGACTACGTTGGGTTGCTGCTCGGCTTCCCCGACCAAGGCTCTGAGGATCAGCGCCTTCTGGCGGTTGTCGGCAGCGGCAAGCAAAGCGTCGCGGCGTTGTTGCAGATCGGCTAGGCGGGCTGCTTCGGCTTCACGGGCGGCTTTTTCTTCCGCCTGGCGAATCTTCTCGTCTTGCTCCGCTTTTCGTTCTGCAAGGTGGGTGCGCCGCCAGATGGCTTGGCCGCGATAGAGCATTTCGCCAGCGACCAAAAGACTCGTCGCGATCTCGGGAAGATGCGATTCCAACGGCGCCTCTTCGCTGTCACACCAGAGATTGACGGGGAAAACGTTGTTTTTAGTCCAGTTGGGGATTTCAAACTGTAATCGGGGCTTGGGCGGGGTGGCTTTGCCTTTCGCCGCGCGTAATTTTTGCTCGATCTGCGTGAGCTTGAAAGAAACGTTGATATTGCCAACGATGACACCCGACTCCTCCGCTTCGTCGCCTCTTAGGCTAGGCTTGAAGCCGGCTTTGCTGACCATCAAAAAAACGGCATTTAGGATTTTGAGCCGGCGCCGGGCAAGCGGGTCTTCGAACCGGGGTTTCCTCCAGGCATAGGGCTGATCAATCAGAGCTTGGCGGCATTTCTCGTCGTCGGCCAGCATCGTGGCGATTAAGGGATGCGGGTTGGCTAGCGTCTTGGCAACGATGATCTTGCCAAGCAGCTTTTGCGCGCGCAGCGTTACCTCGGACAGTGACTCGGCAAACGTTGGCGCGGGCGGAAGCTCGGTAATTCGCTCTTCCCGCCCAGTCCAAACCTCGCGCCCGATCATCACTTCGTCTGTTTGACCAAGGCCGCGTTTAGGCAAGGGGATACGGGGAGGCTTTTGGCCCGCCGTGATACGGGCCCAGTATCCTCGTGGCGGGATGGGGATGTTGGCTTCACGACAGATTTTGCCGAGTCCAACGTCAGAAATGCCAAGTTCGGTTGCGGCGGAGGTCTTGGGCTTGGTCCACAATAGGTTGTAGAGCGCTTCTCGGGTGAATTTGGTCGCCATGGTCACATTCCAGGTGCGTAGTAGACCGTAGGGTAGCGGAAACGGGGCAGAGCGTTCAGCATCATCCGATGCCGACATATCTACCTTTGTGGTGAATTTGTGGGTTAATCGCCGTAGATTGCGCGGTGAATTGCCTGTTCTTCTCGTGAATCAGTCTCGATCGTGTTGTCGTCCATCATGGGAGATAAGCGGTCTATCGAGATTTCGTAGTCTTCGTGAGTGTCGATTTTGTTGCTCTGAGGTTCCATGATCAGCCTCAGGCTGCAGCCTGCTCCTGGGCTAGTTGCCGCAGTATGGTTTTCAGATGTCCTTCAGAAACCTGTGAGACAACTTGCGGTACGGCAACCTGAAGCATTGCCGCCAGTTCGGGGTTAAGTGTGATCGTTTGAAGCACGAGGTTGTGTTGGGCGATACCGGTTGCATCGAATACCATGTCAAGTACCGCTTCTTGGCCGTGAAGGGCCGTCACTCGCCACAAGTATTTTGGGAGACTTTCGGTAAGGAAGTCTTCAAGTCTTGCACCAAGGTATGATCGATAGCGAGTGTGGATGTCCTTCTTGTACTCACTTACGGTAGTGAGGTAAATGTCCCACTCGGGTCTTTGAAGTTGAGAACCCAGCGTGTCTCTGATCCATGCCATGATGCTATCCAGTTGAAGAACTACGTCATGGATGACCTCGAATGGAATGCGAATTTTGTGATAAAGCGGGATCAGGACCAGATCCGGCCGGCCTTCAACACAACCCTGGCCAGCCCAAGAGGTGTTTAGCGCACCAGTTGCATTGAAAGTCATCCGCGCGAATGGACCAATACCATCATCGTGGACGTAGAGCTTGTCAATTCGACTAGAGCGAAGCTGCAGGCCTGTCATCGGATGAGGTTGCGTCACACCTTGTCCCAGGCTGAACCCGGTAACGGCGACAGCATGTCCTCCAAGTAGGTGCGAGTCCGTGTCGGTGACGTCAAATAGCTGAAAGAGCAATATGGATGGGATGCCACAGCGCAGATAGGCGTATAGCGTGCTGCTCAGGATATAAGGGTTTGGGGTCCGGACTGCATGAGGCTCCAGTGTTGCAGCACGAATGGCGAAAGCCATTTGAGTGGCAGTGAGCCCGGCGTTTGGCAGGGTTCGAGCTCCGGTTGCTAGCAGGTCATCCGGAACGTGATCTGTCGCAGCTTGCGTAATTTCGACAGGGGAAGGAATCGCGTGCTGAAAGCGTTTTCCAGTTCCCTGGAAGCAGGTCCAAAGTGCGCTGGTGGCGCACGCGGCAACTACGGTGTCCTGCTGTTGGAAGGCCAGGCTTTCAACGGTGAGCTTGAGTCCAAACAAGCCGACTTCGTAAATGCGCAAGAGAGGAAAATGTCGGCGGCCGTTCTCGTCGGGATAGGTTTTTAGACAACTGCGCCCGATTGTTGCGCCAGGTAGGGGCTTGATGACAACGAATCCGAGATAGCCGGCTTGAAGGTTGACAGTGTGCAGCGTCGACGCTTCGTCGGTAAGCAAGCCCTTGAACTCAGCTTCGGTAAAGGCGTTGCTGAAAAAGTGTAGGCGTACTGTTTTTCGCTTGTATTCCTGGAAGCAGCGTACGTAGTATGCCGCATAGTCTTCCAGGTAGTCATGATCAACGTATTCACGCTCGATAACGATGGTCCGGGTGTCGAGTGCGTGAAAGTACTCTTCAAAATACACACGGTGCATTTTGCTGCGAACGACATTCGGGTCTGTATCAGAACTCTCGGCCAGTAACTCAACGAGAGAGTCTACGCTGTAAGGGACGACCCCAAACGCGGTGCTCATCCCTGCTTACAGGGTGATTGGGGCGTTCAATTGCTCAGGACGAACCCGGCGAGCTTCGTGGAGTTGAGCGATTGCCTTTTGCGACAGAGCCAAAGTTTCAGACAGAGCTTGTCGCGCACCAGCCGAACCAAGGCTGGCTTGCGCTTTTTGCGTGCATGCGGTGTTGGTTACCATGGTTTGAACAGTCTGTAGAAAATGCTTCACTTGTCAGCCCTCAGTGGGCGCGCAAAAATGAAAAACGCGCGATTATATCCGGTTTTCTCAGGTTCGGCGAAGCTGAACCTGTTCATCGTGCCATCGATAATGCGTGACTGTCAATAAGCCGAAGTGTGACTTTGCATGCTGATGGGATACTGAAATTTCAGAGAAAATAGTTACGCGGGAGGCGTTACTCCTGCGCTAAAGGAAGCCTTTTGCCTCTCTCTAGCCTTTTTTCTGGATTCAATGAGTGAGGATTCGTATTTTGCGTAATCTTTCTTCTGCAGGTTCACTCTGACTTGGTTCAAGTGTCGAAAGTGAGTGTCGAAATCACGTTCGAAGGTTGCAGGGCTAACAACGAGTTCATGAACGGCATCTGCTAGGTGGCCGATAAGTGCAAGCTTGAAACGAAGTGACAATAGATTTTCTTTGTTTATTAGTTGGTACTTGTCATTTTCGACCTTGGTTCCGGCGTTGTTAAACGGATAGATCCATTGTCCATGAGCTAATTTGTTTCTTATCTCGATAATTATTTTCAGCTCATTGTCCAAAACATTACGAAGAGCTGAGCGTCGTGCAGCGTGTGAAACACCGAGGGTTTGCTCGTTTAGCCGCGCTTTCGGTAGACTATGATGTTTGCGGAAAGCACAATCAATAGCTTCCTTCCATTGGTCAAATTGAGTGCTTTTTTCCTCTATTTGAGCGCGCTCGGCGTCAGAAAACCCAAACTCTTCATTCAGAAGCTTTTTAAGTCGACACTCAGCCCAGGCGCCAATTAGAAAAGAATATGTGCGTAAGAGCGTACGCAAGCTCTTTTGTGGGTCGCTAGATGCAATACATGCCTTGGCAAGGCGAGCTATGTTGTCTAATGCGACCTGTAATTCCCGCAAGTTGGCAACATGCTGGGAGTAAAGCTTAGAAGGGTTTCTTTTCATTAGTTTCTCTACCGCCAAAGATCACTGATCAGCCAATGGTCTTTGGCGGTAGGGGATTCGAACCCCTACTAATACTCCGCGCGAAGCGGCGTGTTTCCCTTACACCATCACCCGGTGCGCATTATCCATATTGGGTTGGTTTTGTGCAAGTGGCATTTGGCGACCGTGTTAGGGGCGAATCCTGTAGATTAAGGAATTATCCCAAACCAGAATTTCACGTTGATGTCGTCAAGCCCATCGTTGCGGTAGTAATCATTTAGGCTATTGGTCTGTCCGCGGGTATCAGCTTAGCTATCGAAGCCGATACCCAGTTCGTGTTGCTCGGTCGAAACTAAAGACGTGCTCTCGAGGGCTTTCCTGGCAACGGCCAACGATTCGACGCGGAAAATCTGGCTCACCCTTGTCCAGCAGAACCTGGGCCTCGCAGGTGGGACATGTCGCCGCATACTTGATCATTCTGGCTCGTTTCGGGGTGTCCGAAGTGGCACCATTAGGCTTGTACAGCTCGAGACATACGCCAAATTCCTTGAATCCGACCATCGACTCCGAGGCCATAACGATGCGGTCATCGACAAGTCGGCTAAATCGATTCACGAGATAGCGCGCATACCACGCTAATAAGCCAATGTAGATCAGGATGATAACGTCGCGGGTCATCAAGGGTGATTCACTGAGGCTGAGGGCGTACAGCAGAAATGCGCCAAGCAATCCTACGACGGCAAACCAAAGCAGTGTTGGCCAAACAAGTACGTGCTTCCGCCATCCTTGAGCAACTTGCTCTTTGTCAAACAGCAAACGCGCCCACCACGAAAGCTGGAGGTTTTCTGCAGGGATGTAATCAATATCGTGCTGCGGAAGATTGCACGGAATTGGGAGCGCGCATGCGGGGATCGGCAGCGCGACGAGTGAAATCAAAGCTTGATTCCCCGCGCCACCATCACTTTCGCGTTTGTCGATCCAAGGGTAAACGGTGAGTCCCTGGTCGGCGGCGAATTTTTGTATTCCCTCTTCACATTTTTTCCGGAAATCACCGTTGAAGGCCTTCCAGTGACGACTAAACCAGGCGCTGGCATCTCCTTCAGATTCGCCGGTGACAGCTGCCCGAATTGATAGATAGTTGAAGTGAGGCTCTTTCCCTTCAGATAATCGGTAGATTGTCTGCTCAGCTAGAAAACGAAGGACTTGATACGGTTGTGCGTGTTTTCCATGGATTGAAAGGTAGTCCAGTAGGCATTGCGCTATGGCCTGAACGTGGCATTCGGTAGTGCTCTCAGCGCTGCTATTAGTATTCTGATTATTCGGCATTAATTTCACTGCTCAAGGGTAACGTCAGGGTTGTTGAGTGAAATTTCGAGGATGAATTTTCTAACCTGACTTCGTGTTCAAACCATGGAGTCAGAATTATGCAGCAGAAATTTTTGGTGCAGGGTGTGCCCGTCTTCACAAGACGCCTCCCATCGGGAGACTTGGCTGTTTGGCACCCGTTTAACGCCGAAGTCCAAGCCATTGTTGAGCCGCTGTGTCGAGGTCGAGGATATTGGCAAGCCGAATTCAATAACTCGATAGTTAAAGCGCATTGCGTGGCTTCGGTGTTGGTGGAACTCGCTAAGATCGGGAGAGCGCAATGAGCCGACTCCCTGCTCGCATCACCTGGGCGCTAGACGTTCAAACCGGAAAACTCGTCAAAGCTGATCGAGCTCAACATCGACCAGGAAAGGGGCGGTACCGTTGCCTGGACGAGCGCTGTTGTCGAGACCTAACGGTAGCCCGCAACAAACATGGGCGCCAACACTTTAGGCATTTCCGGAGCAGTCACGCTGAAGGTTGTGTCTTTCATGATCTTGCTAAGGGTAAGCACGAAGCTGCGCAACGGATCCTGGCGATGATGTTTTCTGAAGCTTTGCGGCGTAGGACGCCAATGCCATTGATGGTCTTCAATACCCCTGTAGGTAGCAGGGCGGTGCTGCCTTTCATTCAAGCCAATGAGGTCGTGATGGAGTGGCGGTGCCCGAAGACTGGGCGTCGGGTGGACTTGGCACTTTTAGATGAGAGCAGGCAGCCTGTCTTACTGGTTGAGGTATGGCATACCCATGCAGTCGATGGCGATAAGCGAAGAGATTTGGCCTCTTACTGGTGGGTTGAGGTCGAAGCTACTCAGGTTTTGGCAGATACCGATGTGCTGTTTATCAGGAACCATGACAACCTACCTGCACAACTGGCATTGGCTTGGGAGCAATTCGAATTGTTCAAGCAGGAATATGCAGGACGGGGGCCTAATTGACCACACCCACTCTGTCGAATACTGAAGCCATCCCGTGTTGAAGTCCGGCTTTCCAGTTGGGCCATTCATCCTTGGGTTCCAACGCGATCCAGTCGACCGTTAGGGAATCATCCAAACCCTGATCTTGGGCTTGATATCGTCGAGTCAGTTCGTGCGATAGTGACTCCGACGCCTCCCGTAATGATTGCCTCCTGACTATGAAGGAGGCATCAAAATAGCTAGTACTAATCCTCTGGGTGGAAATAGCCATCGAAATGATAATTCGATACGACGGAACACGAATAGTTGGCGGCGACCACATGCTGATTTACTAAGTCAGCTTTCACAATTTCATGCGGATGCTTTTCGCTTCGATTAGGAATGCATTGGACAAAGGTTGGGTTAGGAAATAGCTTGGCATTTCCGGTTTCCCATGAGTGCTGCGACCCATGGTGTGGAATTTGAGATATTGCAATTTGACTCCATCGCCAATTACCGAAATGGGATTTCATTGCATCGATCGATGTCCCGTTAAGATGTAGATCGCCTGTAAGAAGTAGCGCATTATTATCGCCTTCAACCTCGAGGGGGCTCATGTTGGTACCGCTCGCCTGAGGAAACTCGTTAAAGTAGCCGCATTCTTGGAAGTTGGTGCCAATCGGTCTGAACATCATGCAAAGGGAAATGGCATTTCGCCGCTTTCCAGATTTTCCGAAGTGCAGATCATAGAGGGCTTTGAGTTGCTTTTGCCATCCGGAGATGGGTGGGCAAATATTCCCGATAACCTTATATTCATCGAGAATCTTAATGGCATCTTTGGCTATGTTTTCGAGCGCTTTGCCAGAGATAGGTGCAACATCGTCTTTCAGCGCAGAGTTATAAAACAAGATTTCAAAGTTTAAATTTCTGCTGCCAATCGCCTTATGGTGTTCCAGTTCATGAACAGAAAAATGCTTTCGCCGACTGCTTCGTGAAAAAAGATGTACCTTCTTTTGCCATTCTGGACTGTTAATCGATCGCTCTGCAGGTCTTTGATCAATCGGGGGTAACGGGTCAAACCCATCATTGATTCCAAAATCGCCATTGTTTTGAATTGTCAATAGAATGTCGATTCGATCTGATAGACCTCGTGAGATCAGAAAACCGATAGGATCTAATGCGAATGCAGCAACAGTAGCGGAGGCTGCGACGTTGCTAAATTTTCCCGATGCGAGTTCAAGGCGATCTCTGAAGTTTAAATAAGGAATCGCAAGCCGCTTTACTCGACGGCCAGCTAGTAGTCGCTCCAATCCATTAATATGGTCGTCATCAAAATGGGATAGAGTGAGTAAATCGATTTCATCGTTGTCCCAGTTCGCCCATAATTCGAGCGCTTTAATTGAGGGCTTCAGTGATGAGGGCCACTTTGAGCCGCAATCGTATACCCAGCAAAATTTCTCGCCACTATCGCTTTCAACTATGCTGGAAAAAAATGTGCCGTGTCCTACTGGATGGAAATGGTGGAATACGTGAATCATCTCGGTTCGTGGCATTTGTTTAGGTTGGCTTTTATCATATCAAGAATGCATACTGTTTGGACTGGAAAGCCCTTTCCTTAGGTGGGATGCCCCTCAGGTTTTAGTACCAAGGGAATTGTAGAAATCCTTTTGCGCCGTTCATAAGCCTTTGAGTGGCATAACCTCTTCGTCGTCGCCTACGCCCCGCAAACCCGCATCGGCGGCACCGGGCGCCCGCCCATGGACCGAAAAACGACCGTAACCGGGTAGGGGTAGAAAGCCGGCGTCACCAGCGCGGGTTTGCGGGGAACGTGAGTGCCAATCACCGCACTTTCTGCGGTGATTGGGGTGTCAGTGTTGGTTACGAGCCGCGACTTGCCTCGATGGCTTGATACAGCGTGGCGGCAGCCATTTGTGCGGAGGTATCCTGGTCTGCATCGATCGGTTCCAGTTCCACGCCGCCCCTGCCGCCGACGTAGGCCGGGCCACCGATATCGTCGTCATAGTCCAAGCCGTCTTCGTTGATGGCTCGGTATTCGTCCTTGGCAAGATCAGTGCCGAGCAGTTCGGCAAGATAGAACCAGGTCCAGCACCGCTGTGGGTTCAAGCGATCATAGCCTTCGACCAGTTCGCGCATGGCTTCGGTGTTGCCTTGTTGTGCTGCCATCGTCCGCCACCGCCAGGCATCTTTGCGACGGCCGAGATGTTCGGCGACGTCGGCGGCATGTGCCGCGTCGATGTTCGCGGAAAAGGTAGTCAGTTGCTCGAAGAAAGCCGGGTCACCAAAGTGTTCCGCCATTTCAAGCAAAGCGAATTCATGGTCAAGTGCGCTGGCTGCACGGAGGTGGTGTTCGTACTTTTCCTCTCTGGCGAGCATGGCTGCGTATTCATCCGCCCATTCTTTTTCGATACCAGTAAGTACGCGGCCGTTACGCTCTTCGTTGTACCAGTAGTCGCTACCGGCACTTGGCTCATCGTAAGTGTCGTCCGATGGTGCATGGATGAGCGCCAAAGCGTAATGGGCGTGGGCGTTTCCTTTTTCTGCGGCGGCAGTCAGGCCCTCAAGCAGGATGGGGGAGGCGATGGATTCGCGATCGAACCATGGATCAACAGTATCGTCGTACTCAGCTTCGTCATCGAATTCATCGAAACCGTGATCGGTCACTCTGCCGGTTTCGTACCGTAAATGCGCAACAAGGTCCGCAATACGGATGACGCCGATGTCCTGATCGGTGAGATAGGCTGTGAGAGTTTGGGCAAGTTGCAGTGCCGTTTCCGGCGGATAGTCGAGTTCCAGACTGCGGCGCCCAACCGACTCGCCGTGCTTGGCCGGACGTTGGCAAGTGAAGCTGCCCTGCGTGAAAACATGGTCAGCGCACAAGGACGCGTAGGAATTGAAACCGAGCCCAGCAGCCAGTAACTCATAGATGTGGCTGCGCTTGAAGGGTGTCCCGGTTTGGGCTTGGAGATGTTGCTGCGTATCGAACGCGAGTTGTTTGATCGTCATGATCAACCTTTCCTGAAAGCCTCATCGATTCGGGTCAGGTGCACGCGTTTAAGTCCCCGACGACGAGGCTCAAAAGAGAAGGTCTATATGGAAATGACGGTCGTTGTTGCGTTGCCGGTTTTTACTCGCGTGCAAGTAGGGTGGGCACCGGCGTTTATTCTATCCGTCATGGCGCCATACGGTCTAGCCCCTGTTTTAAATTCGGTGCCATGCTCAATCCAAATGAGGATTACGTTGTCAGTGTGTAGCGCAAACCGTCAGTAAATAACTTGGGCTGCCAGCGGTTCAGTGACTGATGGTATATCTCCCAAGTCTTCACACGCTTTACAAAGCACGACTCTCCTTTGCTTTCGGTCTGTCCTTCAAAGATGACAAGTCGTGGCATTTGTTCGACGCTCAAGTTCGAGCCATTCAGAGCGGCTGTTTGGATAAGCGGAGAAAGCGAAATCGGTTTGTCACCCGGAACCATTGCCGCTAACGCAACCAAAAGTTTGCAGTGCTCCCGGTACGCAGCGGCGACTTGGGTCCGATAGTCATTACGATCCATGTATCTGATATATTTTTCGAGTTGCCCATGGACCTCTGCTTCTTCCGGTCTGGTAGAACGAAGACGGTCGTCATCGATGGTCTTTGCCTCACAGAATACCAATTTGACGTGATGTTCCTTTGCGCCTTGCTCAAGAAGCGCGAGATCCATACGAGGGGCGCCGCCAATTTCGCCGGGAATCCTAGGTAAGCCAATCTCCAGGTCAACGACCGATTCGTTTTGGGCGACGGCCCGATCGACAAAATTCTTCTCTGGACCCGCCCATTTCCGGGTTCTTTCAATGATTCCGTGGAAGGTTTTTCCTTCTTCGAAAGGAATGCTGAGTTCGAGGAGGGGCGAGGAAAAAAGGCCATTCGCCAAACGGGCATAATCGTCAGCGTTGACGCCAAGATATTTCAGGTGAAGTGAGGCATATGGGTTACCGCTTCGATCAAATGCAACGCGGGCCACCGATTGCCCCCGATGATAAAAGTTGAGGTAGTTGTCGCGAATCGCGAGGCGTAATCCATAGGGACCAGCGTCGGTTCCAGATGGTTGCCACAACCGAAGTAGTTCCTTCCACCAGTTTTCACTGTCGGCAGATGCAAGGGCGCGCAGGCGGTCGATACGATTTAACCTTCTTTGGAATTCCCTCATCTCAGTTTTCCGTGTTGATTGTTCCAGATTATGAAGATTGCGCTCGATATTGTCTGAGAACTTCCTGCGCAACATAGTACAAATCGCTGGGCTCACGTACGGTTTCGGTTCGTTCCCCGCTATAAAACGTTTCTTCGGTGTAAGTGACTTCGCGATTCTCAAGGCCCTTGATCTGGTCCAAGTGCCAGCCATGCTGATCGATCACCAAGGACATCGTGGCTAGCCGCTTGTTGTCCAGATCGCGTATTGAGAAAACAACGTAGGTGCCAACAGCGCAAAGAATGTCGTGACTGCCGATGCAATGACACATCGCCGCGCCTTCTTTGCGAAGCGCCGACGAGGTCGTGAGCGGAATGACCATATACGCACCGATCTCACCGGCAGACAATGCCGAGGCCCAAGTCAAGCGCAGTTTCTGGGTGCGTTTGCCATACTCGATCATTGAGTCGAGCTCATGCTGGATTTTGGTATCCAGGTCGACCATCTCACACCTCCCACCACTCGCCGTCATCGCGATAAACGACGTTTTCGAACAGCTCGCTGTACCTCTCCGGGGCAAAGCTGTGGATGGGAACGAGCGACTTCGGGGCAAGCGCCGTTGCGAAACGCCGCAGGTCTACGGGGCTGGCGTGCCCTGACGTGTGGATGTGGTTCACAGGAATCTCCTTACGGCACAACCACTCCTCCATGGCCTGGTAGGAGCCAGACTCTAGATAGCCGAGCCATTGTGAGTATATAAAGCAGGAGTCTGCCAAGGCGTCAGCAGTTTCAAGATCCGCCATCATCAGGGGTCGAAAAAGCACCACGCTCTTTGAGGCGATCGCTTTCACACCATCAGCGAACACACGCTGCTTCTTGTGACGGTTAAGCAGATCAAACCAGCCATTCCGCTTGATCAGGCGCCTTTGCGCCTCCGGGACAAATAGGGCAATACCAGGCCAGCCCGATTGCGGGATGTGGAAATTGCCGGTGGCTTCTAGGATTGCGGCGGCATAGAGATCGATCAGGAGGGTGCGGCCGGTTTTTCGGCAGGCACGATAGAGCGTCACCACGCGATCGATGTTCTGGGCGGAGGTGTGCATCATCACCAGTCCGGGCGTGTTCCGGATGGTGTCCACCAGTTTGGTTTCAAGTGCTGTTTCGCTCGGGAAATGGCTGTCGGCGCTCATCCGGGTGAGCGATGAGCCTTCCATAAGCAAAACATCGATATTGGTTGGGGGATGAGCCACCATACGTTCAAAGAGCTTGCCTTTTCGGCCATGGCCCCTGAAGTCACCGCTGTAAAAGAGTCGTTTGCCGCCGGCTTCGACCAGGAACGAATAGGCATCGAAGGCAGAGTGATCAACCAGGTACGGTGTGACCTTGAAGGGTCCGAAGTCCATGGGTTTTTTACTGACCAAGTCCGGACCAGCCAAGGAGGGCAGAGTTTGTCCAGTAAAGGGGGCGGCAGCGCAGACAATTCGCCGTGCAGCAGCACCTAGCGCAACCGGTGTGCCGTGGGGCGCGTGGTGAAGTAAACCATAGTGATCGATATGCGGGTGGGAGATGAGGATTGCTTCCAGATCGTCCGCCGTCAGTTGGGGCACGAGAGACGTGTCTGCCGAATCACCATCGAGTGGCAGACCAAAATCGAGAACGATCCGGCGCCCTTCGTGCAGCAGTTCGACACAAGTGCCGCCAATCTGTTTGGTGCCGCGGTGAATGCGTACTTTCATAAAAGTTGGAATTTCACGTTGTGTTGCGTATCGGCAGTCTCAAGCATTCGATGTTTCCTCTTCTTTATGTGACGCCGACAGTTTCATTTAGGCAAGCGACAATTGGCGTCGCTTGCGGTGATATGCTCGTTGCTTGGCCGTGAGGAGGATGTGGTGGATACCCTGGATCGAACACTGGCAATGCTTCGCCACATACCGCGTTACCCACGTCGGATTGATACGGTTTCACTCCGCAGCCTGTTGGATAGGATGGGATACGAGATTTCATTGCGGACAATTCAACGCGATCTGAATAAGTTGTCTGAGCGTTTTTCGCTGGAGTCAGATGACAGCAAGCCGCAAGGCTGGTGGTGGTCGAAAGATGCCGGTGTTCTCGATATACCCGGGCTCGATCCGCAGACGGCCATGGTGTTCAGGATGGTTGAGGAACATCTAAAGCCAGTATTGCCGGCTACCACGTTGGCGGTTCTAAAGCCCTGGTTCGAGTCCGCATCGCGGGTGTTGCATGGTAGCGGTTTGCCGGTAACGAATTGGCCGAGCAGGGTGAGGGTCATTCCCAGAGGGATGCTCTTGTTGCCACCCAAGGTGGATCAGGCAGTTCAAAGTGCAGTATATGCAGCCTTGCTGGATGAAAAGCAGCTCAAGGTGACCTATCAGGCCAAGAGTGCCGACGCGCCTCGGGAGCATATTCTTGACCCGCTCGCAGTGGTTCAGCGAGGTTCACTGATCTACTTGATTGCAGCGACTCGAAGCAGGCAACAGCCTTTTCAGATGCTCTTGCATCGCATGTCGTCAGCAGAAGTTATCAATGAGCAGGCCAGGATGATTCCAGGCTTCGACCTTGATCAATACATCGCGGAGGGCGGGCTGAACTATGTGCTCGGGCCGCCAATCGATTTGGTACTTAAGCTTTCACCCTCTGCCATTACTGCGGTGACAGATACGCCGCTTGCCGAGGAGCAAGTGATTGAGAAATGCGCGGATGGCTGGTTTACCGTGAGGGCACTCGTGCCATATACCGTTGAACTTTGCGCGTGGATACGTGGGTTTGGCAGCGAGGCTGTGCTGATCTCGCCGGAATTATTGAGGTGATGGGGCCGGAGGCGCTTGGCGCGGTTGGCAATCATTTAGGCTACTAGCCTGTCCGTGGGTAACGTTTCTGCCTAGGAACAGCCTGCGAGCTGCTTCACGCTTACGTTGGCTGGTCGATTCAACAGGTGCTGATCACGGCGAGGAAGGGCGGTGCCTCGGACGCACTTGGCGTAACCTGCTGTCTTATCCGACTAGTCTAGGCTGAGACCAAAATCAGTACCCAGCCAGCGTTTTTCCGATCACTTCCAACCCTCATTTCTTATTTGTCTTGGCAGTCTTAGCTGATTTCAAAAAATTACGGAGAGATCGTTGAGGCATCGACAGCCCTCGAAGCAAACTTTTACTTTTAGCCGAGTCAGCCAAGACTGGCTAGCCAGAACCTGCGTAGCCCCTTGGCCATCACCGGCCAAGGGGGCTTCAGCCGCGTCAGAATGTTTCGCCGATTTGTCGTCGGCGGGGCTGCTCGGCCAATCGCAACACGGGAGCCTCCTCGTTATTAGATTGTGCCGCCAAGGCCATCAGGCGCGCTACCTGGTTGTCCGGATGGACGTAATTGGCCCTCACTCGCTCCACCGGCACATCCCCTTGCCAGTCGGTTAGGTCGCCGACAACCCACACGTTGCTGCGCCCCTCGTGCCCAGAAATCAGCCGGTATTGGCGCGGCAGACGTATTGCCCCGACCTCGCGCAGGAAATCTTCGACGATGCGCGTCGTTAGTCTGATACGGCCCACGCTATTGACGTGATCAACGACATGCTTGACGACGACCAACTGGTTGGCGAAGGGTGGCTCCTGTGCCTCTAGGGCGTGATGCAGATAGGCCACCACTGGGTCGCGGCTATCGATCACCAAGTCCTGATGAGCCGCCGTCAGGGGCGCTCGTCCCTTCGGGCGGTAGTTGGACAGGTCGCGGGCCAGCAGGTTGGCCAGTACATGCTGCCTCCCTTGACCCATGAACCATTCCATCAAGTCGCGATAGTACGCTTCAGGCTTTGGCGACGCCTGGCTACGATGCACAACAAAACGGCGGTCGTGCTCGGTCAGCCGCAAGGGTGCAGAATCGTTGGCAAGCAGCAAAAAGTGCGCGACATTGCGCGCCCGGTAGCGCGGGGCGTGCTTAGGGTTGATGTCGGCAATTTCATCCGTGATGTAGCTTTTCAAACGCTCAGGTCCACCGCGACGGCCGACATCTTGGTATTCCTCAACGACAATTAGACTGCAGGTTGCCAGCCAATCGTTGAAATCACTGCCCAAAGCTTCAGCACTGAGATAGCGTGTGTTGGACAGGCCAACCACCTCAGCAAACATTCTGGCTGCGATGCCCTTGCCGATTCCTTCTGCACGACTGGTCATCATCAAGGCTGTGCTTTGCTTGATTGCCGGGTGCTGCACCAAGTGGGCAAGCCAGTCCAGATAGAAATCGACCATCTCGGCGACGTCATCAAGCAAGTAGCGCAGGTGGTCAAGGAAGGGGTTTACATCCCCGGCCAGTGGTTCGAACAATCGCTGATGCCAGCGGTTGAGATAGCGCGCCCCGCCTTCTTCGACGATCTGCGGCGCACCGGGATAGTAACCATAGGCGTCGACCTTCGGGATCGCCTTGGTGCCGGCGAATAGGAAGGACTGGATCGAAGTGTCCTTGGGCTGGGTGCCATCATAGCGGCGGCCGAACGCGGCGGGTGTCAGTGTTAAATCAGTCGCTAAATCGCTCACCAGATCGCTTTGCGCCACCCAGACATAGCGTTCCTGCAAACCTGCAGCATGACTACGGACTGGCGGTGTCGGCATTTCCGGCGCAATTTCCGGGATTGCCACGCTTGGCGTTGTCTCAAGTTCGTTGCCCTTCTCCTGCGCGATGGCATTTGCGATGCGTTTGTCGAGGGTTTTAGCCATCAGGCGTACCCCAATTAGTTCATGTGAATCATCTCTACCAGGTATAACGCGCAGGCCAACCGCCTGCCGCTCAAATACGCCCTTGGCTACCGCTTCTCGGGCGGCTCGAACTTCCGGCGAGACTTCCATCGGAAAGCGATCCGCCGGATGTCGTGGCTTATCGAGGTCCATTTCATCGTTGGGCGAGGTTGCCGGCCGTCTCTGGTTATTACCGCAAAACTTTAACTCCATTACAAAGCTTCTCCCATCGCGATTGGCCTAGCTGCAAAAGCAGCTAGGCCAGCACTACGATTATTAAAAGTGGATTACGAAGGTCTGCCGGTCACGGATAGCAGTGCTCGCAGAAAGATGGCATGGCACGTCACCATCGTTCCCTGATCATCAAAAGCAAAACAGCGATTGAGCTCGTTGCTGTTTTCGAAGATGACGCCTGCTTGGACCAGTGCATGGACGATTTCCAAGAGGGTGCCCTCACCGGCCGCTGCGACTAGTCCTGATTCGGACAACAGCAGCACATCGCCTTCAACGATCACCGGTAACGAATTCACTGGGTTTTTATCTTCAGCGCCGTCCAGCGAACACACCGGAATGTCGGCGTAATTGCCGAGCACGTAGCGACGAACGGCCTCGACGATACGTTCAGGCTGTTCAGCATGGCGTTTGGATTTGATCGCTTTAGCGATGCTGGCTACTAGGTAGCGCTGTGCCAGACTCTCCATGCCGAAGGGGATTTCCGCGCCATTCCAGCGTAAACGTGGCACAAAATCGCCATCTGGATAGATGGCCTCGCTAAAGCGGACATGAGTCGAAGTTCGCACTCCCGATGCGGACTCGATGTTAAGCGTCGCCTCCCAGTCGTTTCCATTGTCGATCGGATGCACCGTACTAATGGCGAGCGGCGTTTTGGCGACCCAGATAATTTCCCCTGGTTCATCGGGCGCATCCATACAGACGCCGTATTCGCAGATTCTAAATTCTGCTGGGATGTGGCTAGTGGGCCAGTAGGTGGCCTTTAGACCATTGGTCATGGTGAATTTCCTGATTTAATGGGTCTCGCTGATCCGACGTCTCTTCAGATCCAGCGCACCCGGGGTGTTATGAATGGGGTGTCGTACCACCCCTGGACCGCGATTGCGGTGTCATTTGGCTATTCAGCTCTTAGTGGGCGTCACTCGAACTCAACCAAATTGACTGTGTGCCAGCCTGGCTGAGAAAGAGTTTCGAGATCGATCGTGAAGCCGAACGACTTCGGCTCGGAGGCCGTCGGCATGGCGGGCAACTGTGCGGCCGTATGGCGGCGCATGTCGTTGAGTCCATAAGCGAGGTCGCGCGCCACTTCCCTCAGTTGCGCACAGGCGGGCCCGCTAACGTAATGCTCGAAACCTCGCCCGTCTTGGTACTTGCCATAATGCTCTTCGATAAATGCCGCCATCTCGATGAAAGTGCGGGCGTCGTCGACGGCTTGTTGGATATCATCGGTTCTCATGTTTCGCTTCCTCAGTTTTTACAGTTCATCCAGGCTGACATGCCGGAAATCCTTCGGCGACTCGCTGTCATCGTTCGGGTTGTATGCATCGAGCCAGGCGTTGCGCTCTGCGTCGTTGCGCCAGGGGCGCGGAGCAACTTTTGCCTGGTTCCGACGCGTCGGCTGCGGAAAGAGCGTCAGCCCGTCGGTATTCGGCGAAGAGGGAGTACAAGGCCGGCTGGCCAGCAGTTCGATTTCAAGATTACTCATGGGGTTACCTCGAGGATGGGTTGGGATACTTCGGAGACGCGTGACGGGGAGGTCAGGCGGGAGAGAAACGGCTGAAAGTGCTGACCGACGCCTGCAACCGCTGCGTGCAGTTGCTTGTCATGGGTTACGACATACCGTTCAGTGACGGTGACATGCGAGTGACCAAGCACTCTGGACAACGAAATCATGTCCGTGCCGGTCTGGCTAGCGACGCTAGAAAATGACCGACGGATATCGTGCAGCCACAGTCCATCCGCACCCGCCAGCGTGACCAGCTTGCGGAATTGCTTGGACGGAGCACTCATTGGGCCGTCACCTTGGCCCGGAAACAGCCAGTCGTTCACCTTGAGCGCGAGCAATGCCTCAATGATCAAAAAGGCTTGCTCTGACAACGGAATAATCCGTGGCTTGCCACTTTTGGAGTCGGGGATACGCAGGAGGCGATTTGCTCGATCCAAATAACACCAGCGGCAACGACGTGCTTCACCAATCCGCATGCCGGTCAGCAGCATGAGCAGGATCAGCAGTTTGACCTTTACTGGGGCGGTTTCCAGGGCAGCGAAGAAGCCATCGACCTCTTCTGCGCGCAGCACACGGCCACGCAGATTTCGTTCACGCCGGCACTTCAGAAATCTGGCCGGGTTCGTACTGATCACGCCTTGAGCGTGCAGTGTGGAAAAGATGACCTTGACGAGGGCAGTGATCCGGTTTGTCGAAGCATCACTGAGAAAATTAATGTCGCGTAGGCATCCTTCGGCTGGAGTCAGTCCCTCAATCAACACCACCAGTTCTGCTGGAGTAATGAGATTGACAGGGCGGTGACCCAGAACAGACCGGATGTGATTGTCAAAGCGATTGACGTGGTTACGCCAAGATTTCAACCGCTTCATGATCGACGGTTTGAAAATGCGGTCAAACCATTCGGCGAGTGTTAGCGTGGCTCGGCCAGGATCAAGTCCTTGAGCCAGCTGTGCCTGCATCTGTACGACGAGGATGATGATGTCGGTAAAGGCTTGCTGGTTATTTCCGACAACGATGCAGGTTTTCTTTCCAGTAACCGGGCTGCGGAACCGGAAAACGTATGACCGACGCCCAGACGCATATTCGATGACGTACAGTCCCTTTACCGCAGGGACTGGCCGCTCGACTTGTTTCGGGCGTGGAGCAAGTGCTTCCACCAGGGGAGATGGTAGCCCTTGTACTGAGATGTCGGGGGTCCCGACCATGTTTTACTCCTTGTTGCTTTGAGGAGTAATCAGTCTGACGCCGGAAATTTGTGGTGTCCCTGAGATCAGGGCATACAGGAATGCGACTTACGATTTGACTTTTTGAAAAACTAACGGTGCCGCCTACAAGCCGAATTTATTACAACGCTGTCGGCGGCTCCCAGGCGCTAGGCCCTATATCTACTTCCCATGGTTTTTCGGATATCCGGTCATCAAAATTTATGACTTTTCGAACAAGCGCTTCGGCTATGAGTGCATCTATGTCGTCAGGTGCAGCATCAACGTAAGTGCGTAGCCAAGCTGGGAGTATCAACAGGCCGATGACATCCCTGTCGCAGGCTTCATAAATGCGGAAACAACAGTCGGCCAGCTGGTGAATTAGCGTTTTGGATATGCTAATTTCATCAACTTTGTTGCGCGCTATCGGATAAATGGGGGTTATCTGCTCGAATACATCGGCCATGTGCAAGAGCTTGTCCAGCATCATTCGGCATTCCTGCAAGCTGTATTGCCCTAGCGCATCGGTCAGAAACTGGTCTGACATTAACCTGTCCAGGCGCTGGTTGAGAACGCGCGAAGTTCTAGCAAACCGCTTTCGGCTTTTTTTCTCGTGAGCGGGGTTGGGGATCGTGATCTCACAGCCGTCGTATTTAACGATGTCAGCATAGCGTCGCAAAAATCGAAGCTCGCGCCGCATGCGGCCAGTAGTCCGCTTCAAGAGTGAAACCTGTTGATCAACCAGAATTCCCGGCTCCGGCGTGTTTGCCAATAGTGATTCCAGCTGCCGAAAGAGTTGCTTGAAAGGCACGCTAGTGCTCAAGCTCTTGATGTATTCCGATTCATATACCGCGTCATACAGTGCGCGCGTGCGCGATTCCATATCACTACTCTTATCAGACGATTGGTCGATATCGGTAATCACACCATTGGCAGGCAATGGGGGATTCAAGAGCGCAGGATATTTTCGATATAACGCGATGAACTTGAGATACGCCAACTCACGCAGCCGAGTCATTTCGATTTTGCTGTGGGACATGACTGCTTCCTGTGTGATTTTGCGAAACATTATGGTTTCCAAGCGGATATCGATCAATTAAGTCGTCTGAGTTGAATGTGTAGAGACCGCTCGTCTCCATCAGCAGCGACTGCCTGTCGCTACTTGTGCGCTCCGCCAAACAAAACGATAACCGAACCAGCGATGAGAAAACTATGCCCGCACAACAATCACATCATCTTCCGCGTATCCGTATCAATCCGAAGCAGCCGCGTATGGTTCGTCTTGACTGGTTGGAACGCGCCGCGTCAGCAATGAATTCAGGCAAGGCCATGCACCTATGCATTGGTCTCTGGGTGCTGATCTCGATTCGAAATTCGCCGACCGTCCAGATGTCGCGCCGGATGATGGCCAGAGTGAATATCTCCCGTTACGCGGCCGGTGACGCATTACGTAATTTAGAAGATGCGGGTCTCATAAAGGTGGCAAGGCTAAAGGGCCGATCACCTTTGATCACGGCGGTAGAGCCGGGAAGTTCGATCCCGCTTCGGCTGACTAGCCCTGTATAGGGGCGACGAGCTGCTACTACTGTTTTTTCAGGATCGTTCAGCCTGGATCATGTGTCGGTTTCAACTCTTCAGTCATGCCACGTGCCGAGATTGAAATCGTCAGGGATTTAGCGACGCAACATGCGTCAAGGGGATAGAACGAGGGAAAAAAATGAAACGCTAGAAGAGCCAACGGCGAGTGCCGTTGGCTCTTCTTATCGTAGGTCGGGCCGTGTGCTCAGAGGCAAGCCTGCCGGAACTGAAGCGCCACCAACATTTGCCAAGACAGCCCCTAATCGGTCGGCCGCACTGACCAACTGGGCATCTGCTAGAAAAGCATATCTTGTGGCTGTGAGTGTCGATGATGCATGTCCGAGTAGGTCGCGCGCCTGAACCATGCTTCCGCCATCGTTCAAAAGTAGCGTAGCGGCACTTCTCCGAAGATCGTGGATATGTAGATCGGAAATGCCAGCGCGCTTCTTGATACTTTCCCAGACCTTCATCGGATTCACCAAATGCCCACCTCGCCTCCCCGGGAAAACGAATTCCCCCGAAGTGGCTTCTCGTCGAGTCTGCAAAACCTGAAGGGCAACATCATTGAGCGGAATGACGCGGGCCTTGCCGCTTTTGGCGCGCTCAGGCGGGAGAAGCCATAGACGATTCTCGAATGAGATTTCCGACCACTTAGCTTGCAGGCATTCTTCGCGACGACCGGCTGTCGCTAAGCAGAACATCAGAAAATCCGCAACGACACGCGATTTTTCCGCACGGACTTCATCAATGAATCGACGAAGTTCCTCACCGGCCAGTGTTCGGCGACGGATATTCATTTCGGGATGTAGCCGTATCCCTCGACAGGGATTCTTATCGCATCGCTCAAGCATGATCGCAACGTTCGATACCCTCTTTAGCAGTGCAAGCACACGATTCGCCGTTGCCGGACAGGTTTTGTCACGCTTTTGGTTATGAAAGCGCAAAATATCTGCTGGCCGTAGATCACGAAATTTAAGATGCCCAAAAACAGGTGAGATGTGACAGCGCCACCGGGTTTCAATATTTTTGGCGCTCCGAAGGTGTTTCGCCTGTTGCCAATACTCATCCCGGAAAAACTCGTCCAGGGTTAACTCGGCAGCCAGTTCTTGACGGATTGCCGAGGGGTCGATCCCCCGACTGATGTTGCCCCGATGCTCTAAAGTGATGCGACAGGCCTCCGCCGGGTCGATCGTCGGATAGTCGCCCAATTTGATCGCTCGTTTAATGCCGGGGCCACGACCTGTTGGCATGGTGTAGCGCAACAACCAAGATTTCATACCGCGCTTGGTCACGACCAGTTTTAATCCCGGCGGCGCTTCCAGTGAAGTGTATTCAATCTCGCGTCCCGGCTGATCAGGTGGGCATGGGGCAAGGCTGTCGATGATCCTTTTGGTGAACCGAATACGACGTTGCATCGTTGATCCTCCATTTGTAGGAAGTGGGTGAGAGAAGAGGGGGCGAGAGGTGAGCGATAGCGGCGAAAAGAAGAACGCAGGAGTACGAAACCAACGCACTTTTGCGTCAGCTCGTTTAGCGCTTTCCATTAGTCGAGATTCCGCTTACCTCCGCCGGAGGTGCCGTGCTGAAGCGAGGCAGTGAAACCGCCGTTGCCGGTCCATCTCTGGTTTATGAAGTGCTAGGCGAAGGTCGTCAGCACCGCTATATCGCCGAATTGCTGCCGGACAACATCAACCGGGTCGAGAGCCGCAATCTCGTTTCCGCCGATGTGGGCCAGGTAATCGCGGGCATGTTTCAGGTTGGTGCTTAGTAGCCACTGAGTGGAGGCATCAAGTTTGAACTCAAGTGCGACCAGGCCAGTGAGTACGACCGGGTACAGGCGTAGTACTTCCAGCAGAGCTAATGCATCGCAAAGGGCTGGTGGTTGGACACCGGCATCACTGGCCAGGATAGCGCTGCGCTCCATCAGGTGCTCGCACTGCCTGTCATCGAGGCGGGACAGCACATTGCCTGCGAAGGGTAGAAGTAGTGGGTCGCATAGCGGGGTATTCACGGCTCAATCCTTTCTCAGCCAGAGGAGGGGGATTGGAAGACGGCCGCGATCATGGATCGGCCATCGCGGGGTAATTATTGGACGTAAGGTCATTGCAGATTCTCCAGACGGAAATGGCGCCATGAGCGGGAGACTCACGACGCCAAAGATGCTTAAGGGCAGATGCAGGATCAGAAAGAGGGGGCGGCGTAGGTCCGGCACATGGCCAACAGGTCAGGATCGACGCCGGGCTGATCAGCGATGAAGAGGTCGTAGCCAAAGCCGCCATCACCGAGGACGTAGGCAATCTCGTAGTAGCCTGCCGGATGACGTTCAGCCCACTCAAACGCGGGGGCGAAATCGGGATGGCCAAAAGGTACGTCGTCGAAGAGGTTGCGCAGTACCGAGAAACCGATCTCAGCCTCAAGAGCATCGGCACTATCGCCGGGCTCAACCACAATGAAGTAGCCGAGCTCGTCAGCATCCCAGGGGCAGCACTCGTTGATCTCGGCCACGCGTTTCTCAATCAGCTGGCGTAGCTCACCGGCCGGCAAGCCGGCGATGGCTGCTTCATCACGCAGGATGCGCATGCTCAATCTCGTCGGCCGGTTTTACGATGCGAATTTTCTTGCCCTTGCGTTGGCCAGGATGCTCCTTGGCCTCAACTTCGCCGGGTATGTCCTGTCGGGTTATCGTGCTCGTTACGGCAAGGGCCTTGGTTGGCGGAACATAGGGCTCACCCGGAAATGCGAGCGTCATCCGCTGCCACTCTGCCCAGTCGCCGACAATTTTATGCAGATGCGGCTTACCTTCTACGGCCGCAGTCAGCCCTTCGGTACGTAGCAGTGCAGCGCAGAAAGATGGCTGGTTGGCGCTACGACTAACAAAGACACGGGTCAAGACTTTGGCCGGGAAGGGCTGGGTGCGATCGGCCGGCAGACAGGCTTCGATGAGGTCGAAGCGGGCGACTTCGGAGCTGAAATATCCGCCGCTGTCGTTTTCGACGATGCTGACGTATAGCTGCTGGCGATCGGTGTCGGTCAAGATCAGATAGCGGATCGAGCCGCCATTTCGGCCCAGTTTTTGCGCATCGGCGGATTTGAGTTTCAAGTACTGCAAGGTTTCGGTTGTCATGGATGTCTCCGGGAAAGAAATACGGGGCATAAAAGCAAAACGCCGATGTCCGCAACAGAGCATCGGCGTAACGGGAGGTACAGCAGTAGACGGCAACATCGCCTTGGCAAATGGCGAACTACTTGCGATGTGGATCGTCATCGAGCAGCTGTTTGACGATGGCAGTGGCCGCCGCAATGACCACGGCCTCGATGACCGGGGCGATCAGAAGTGGAAGCATGAAAACTCCAGGTTAAGTGTGGATAAATGCGAATGAGCGCTATGCGCCGTCAGACCAGTCCACGTTCGGCCAAGGACAATGGCGTCGCTGTGCCGGCGACGATGAAATGGTCGAGTACGCGAACATCGACCAGCGCCAGGGCGCTCTTCAATGATCTTGTGAGCGCCTCGTCGGCCGTACTCGGTTCCGCTACGCCGGAAGGATGGTTGTGCGCCAATATGACCGCAGCGGCGTTGCGCTCAAGGGCGAGCTTGACGACCTCTCGGGGATAAACCGAGGTCTGCGTTAGCGTGCCACGGAACAGATCAACGCAATCGATCAGGCGGTTCTGAGCATCGAGCAGCAGGACCGTGAAGACCTCATGGGCCAGGCCGGCGGTGATCAGGCGCAGGTAGTCGCGGACGGTGGCGGGGTCGCTCAGGCAGTCGCCGAGGCGCATGGTCTCGGCGAGCGCGCGGGCCATCAGCTCCTTGCATGCTTCTAGCGTTCGTTGTGGGCCATAGCCGGCGTGGATCTCGTTGAGCATGGTTCGGCCAGCATGAAGCGCGAAGACCTCGATTAAGGATTGGCCAGCCAGACGCTTGGCAGCTTCCTCGCCGAGTAGCAGGGCCAGTAATGCGGGCGTTGACATCGCCCGGATGGGGGGAGGGGAAAGCATGGGATTCTCCTGTTCAGAAATGAAAAGCCCCGGGCACCTTGCGGCGACCGGGGTCAGGAAAATGATATGGAGGCGAGGGAGCTGCTTGTTACGTCGTCAGGCTAAAAGGCCGCCAAAAGAAAGAGCAAATGTTGCATCAGCTGGGATGAGTAATTCTCTTCTCTTCAGGCAAAATGGCAGAACCCAAAGCCTTAGACCTGAAGATTTTGGGAATGCGAAAACGGGTAAGGGGCTGTCAAAGCTGTTTGTCTTCGGATAGACCAGGACAACATCTCCCTCACCGTCAAGATAGCTTTGGCCGTATGCGTGCAACTGGTAAAAATCGCTCTGTGATAAACCATATTTGTCCGTTCCGTTTGCCTTCTGGGCGTCAAGCAGCTTCCACTTGGTGTCGAGCACAAGTAAATCACGATCGAAGTCCCGAACCAGCAGATCAGGCTTCAATCGAAACCAGTCCTGATTGCGGTGGCTTACCAGGTGATGACTTCGTGCCTGGGTCTTCAGAATACGAGACGGCGCCAGCTGGTGTGCAAGGTGTTTGGCCACAAATGCTTCAAAGACTGCCTCCATCGGAAACAACAATGACGGAGCGCTGTGGCTACCCGATCCGGTTAGCGGCGATTCCTCGTTCAGGATCAGGCGCGCCCATGCCAGGGCATCAGCGTAGTAACCCATGCCCCTATCCAATCGTACTTGTTGGAAATCGATCCTCGTTTGCGTAGAGGGTGGAACATCGGCAAAAACGAAATCCAGCTCGCGAGCCAGTTGTTGGTTGGCCTGCGTTCCTGTCAGAAGCAATACCCGACGTAACGCTGCATGCAGCAGCCGGTTTTCTGGTCGGTTCGTTGAAAACTCATCGTGCTCTGTGAAGAACCGATCTGCACGGAAAAGGTTCTGCTGCATGTGCGGTGACATCAGGAGCTTGCCGCGCAAAGCAAATAAATTGTCTTGTCGCGGGCGATAGTCGCTGCGAAGCCCTCGCTTAACGATCTGCTCGACAGTGCGCAGAAATTCGCTGATGAAAATTTCTAGTAAAGGCGTCCGCGCCGCCGAGAGTTTGGCGCTATCAGTCCGTACATGCCGAAAACCATGCAGGCAGCACAACATCTCAATCAGCAACTGACGCGCTTCAGTGGCGCCACCACCGATAGCCTTGCCAACTTTCGGTAGAACTTCTATCTGAAACCCGTTCGGTGCCCGAATAACACCGACAAAGCTGGTCACCTGAATGACACGACGTCCGCGGCGTTGTGCCCATCGCAGCCAGGCAGCATCTCCTGCGTCGGCGGCGCGCAGACATTGCTCCTCAAGCCAACTAAAGACGGTGGCCGGAACCATGTGTACGCCATCGATACCCGAGAAATCTGCCCCAGCTACCGCCAGGGCATCGAACTCGTAGATCGTCAAACCATTCATCAGGCTGGCAGCGTCTTGTAAATGCCGATGTAGGCATCCGGATTGATGAAGGAAGCATCCTGAACTACGTAGCGCTGCTTTGTGGCGTAGGTGTCCAAGCCATGATCGACGCCGAACAAGCGCGCCAGATCCGCTTCATGATCCTGACTCTCAATCACAAATCGAGCAGCCTCGAGCTTCTGGTTGTCAGCCAGCACAAGCCGGATTTTTTGCCAATCTTCGAAGAAATATTCCTCGAGCAAAGGGACGATGCGGTTACTGAAAACCTGCGACAACGCTACCAGCCTTTCTTCGCCATCCGGCACTTTTGCAAGCGGTGTGAAATAGGCATGGCCGATGCAGTGGTCGCGATCGTAGAGAGCTTCGACTCGCTGATTGATGACAGAAAGCATTCGCGGAATGTCGATCACCTGCTCACCCAAGGTTACCCGTAAGCCAAAAAGCGGTGCTCCCGCCTCATCACGTGCATCTGGCAGAACAGGCACAAAGTCGAATCTCCGACGTAATGCCGTATCAAGCAGGGCTAAAGACCTGTCTGCGGTGTTCATCGTGCCGATGATGTCAACGTTGGGCGGAACCGAGAATGATTCGCCAGAGTACGGCAACGTGACCGAGATCATGTTTTCCGCACCCTCTCGCTTGTCTGCTTCGATCAATGTGATCAGTTCGCCGAAAATTTTGCTGATGTTGCCCCGATTGATTTCGTCGATGACCATGGCGAAGCGCTGATCGGGTGCGAGACGCGCCTTGCGGCAGATATCCTTGAAAGCGCCTGGTCGTATTTCGTACTTGATTGCACCTGATTCGGTATCGTCATCCAGTACCGGACGCAGGCCTTCCACGAACTCCTCATATCCATAGGATTGGTGGAAGGTGACAAAGCTGTAGTGACGAAGGATTTCAGAAGACCGGGCACCAGCCCGGTACTCCTTGGCCAAGGCAACGAGGTCAGCGCAGGCTTCCTCCCATTCGCCGGCTAGTTGCCATACAGATTCTTCACTTTTGTCGAACACCTGCGGGCTAAAGCGCAACTTGGTTTTAACCGTCGTTGACTCTTCAACTGTGCGCTCTTGCAATGTGCCCCAAATGGTTTGCCGCACATTGTCCTTGCGCCCCTTGGTATTCGAGATGGCGTGAATGAATGGGTGTTCCAAGAGCGCGCTGACATTCGCCTTGCCGCCAAGGTCAACCAAAGCCAGGACGGCACCTTCCCACCATTTCAACGGAGCAATCCTTTCTGCGACAAATTGGCTCCGCCATTCCTCGGCAGATACCGAGGTCGTTGCTTGCTCATAATCCCGACGCAGTAATTTCGAAACCTCGTAAGTTTTTCCTGTCCCGGGCGGCCCGTAGTAGATGCGATTGAAGGCTTGCGTATCGACTGAATCCATAAGGAGCTCCTCGTCATCGGACTCCTTGTCGGACTCAGTCGGGTCATCCCGAAGTTGGTCAGGCCAAAGACCGGGGCGTTCAATTTCCAAGACCAGCCAGTCGTCCAGAGTTTCGCGTTCGGCCACCAAGGCGGCTTCAATTTTCGCTACCAGATCATCGGTCAGTGGCTCCCGGTTCAACTTGGGCATGGCACCGACATCGCGTGTCCAGGATATCTTCCGGGTCCGTGTGCCACGGATCACGCCAAGCACACCGATCGCACGTTCGTTGCTGGGATTCTTGCGGCCAAAGCGAACCTGAATCCCATTGCCCATGTGCCACCAATCCAGCCCCGCCGCATGGATGGCTCTGGCCAACCTGCAAAATGTGGCCTTGTCCTGCGGCGACCAAGAGGCACGAAAGGTCTTGAAGGTGGGCTTGCCATCGAAGTGCTTGAGCAGGTCTTCGTCACTCAGCTTTTCACCCAAATCCAACTTGGTCACTAACTCGTCATAACGGATGCGGAATTTGCGAATGGCCTCGACGCTCCAATCGACCAACTCAGCCAGCGATTTGTCCAGCCCTTCTGACGCCGGAAGCATGGCGACGATGGGAGAAGCGTTGTCATAGCTGCCGCGTAGTGAAAGGTAGTCACGACGAACGGGCGATCCATCATCAAGTCCGACTGTATCGATCTTGACCACAAAACCCTCGTCAGCGCCGATCCCAACGGTATAGGCCAGTTCCTTCGGTGAATCCGTTGCCGGATAGATGCGAGCCCAGTTGTACGGAAGGAAGGAATTCGCCTGGCTGGTCGGGCGCTTGCGAACCTTCACGACACCAACGGGAAACAACTTGGCTTTCACCGCGTTGGCCCATGCCTCGGTCACCTCGTAGGCCTTCTTCAAGTCCTCGTAGGCGCGCTCCTGCTCGGGCATGGATTCGTCACGCTTTTGCCCCTTCCACCTCTTCAGCAGCTTGAAATGCTCACTGGTGAAATAGTCCGCCATGTTTTCTATATCCCCTCAACATCGATTCCGTGTTCGGCCAGCCAAGCCCTTCGCTGCGCATAGTCGGGCATTGCGCGCTCAACGCGCAGCCAGAAGGCGGGGGTGTGGTGAGGCTCGTGCAGGTGGGCAATCTCATGCACCACCACATACTCCGCAATACGGGCGGGCAGCAGGATGGTCTTCCAGTGGAAGTACAACCAATTTCCCTTACCGCAAGAGCCCCAGCGATATCCGAGGTCCTGTACTTTCACGCCCGCAGGTGCCACCTCCATGCGTGACTGGTAGTCGGCCACCCGACCCGACAACCAAACACGGGCTCTTTCGCTATACCAGCGGATGAAATGCTCTCGTGCCCCTGATTGGGCATCGTGGCGCAGTGCAAAGCGGCCATTCGTCAGCTTCAAGGGCGTGCCTTGGGTTTCGATCAATTTCAGCCGATGGGTTCGCCCGAGGTAGAGGAAGCCCTCGCCACCGACAAACTCCTTGCGCGGAACCTGGCGCTGCAACCGGTCCTTCTCGGCTAGCTTGGTATAAATCCAGAAGCGCTTCTCGCCGACAAAGTCACGGAGCTGGTCGATGCCAACTTCTGGCGGCGCGCTTAGAATCAGCTCTCCCGTTCGTTCCACCGTAATTTGCATCGTCCGGCGCCTGGAGCTACGCCGTATCGCGAATTTCAAGTCGTCTACCTGGATGCAAGCCTCTGCCTCGGCCGCAGGGCTGTCAGCGTGGTGGTTGGTAGATTTCAGGGGCGCCAGCATGGCTTTACACCTGCACCAGCTTGTCGTGGTTGGCGCGGGCCTGCTCCATCAACTTGTCAGCGAGCACGCCAGCCTTGTCGGTATCTACCAAGGGCGGCCGCAGGCGCATCAAATGCTCGAAGAGTTGCGTGTTCAGGTCTTCCTGTGCCGCGAGTTTGTGGGGGCTCCAGATATCCCGATTGCTTTGCAACTCCTGCACCAGCAGGTCTACCAACTCCACGGTGACATCCTTCAGGCGTAACAACTCAGTTGCCGTTGGTGTCTGGCCAGCACTAACCACGTCCAGCACGGTGCGCAGAAACGGTGCACAGTGTTCGGGCAAATCACTGGGTGCATCGGCGGCGCCTAGCTTGCCCGTGCGCAATTCGTCGATGATCTTCTGCAGCTGCGAGATCACCTCATTCCACTGCTCGCCCAAGGTCTTCAGGATGTCGCTCAAACGCTCCGAGAGCTTGCGGAACAGCACCGGGTCTTCATCGGTGTGCTTGCGAATGTGCGAGCGAATTGCGTGCTCCATCTCTGAGGCTTTGGCGCGATCACTGCTCGCCCGGGTTACGTGTGTGTCGAACTCGACATCGGTCAGCTGAATTGGCGGGATCTTCGGGTCGATGCCCAGCGAAATCACATGGTCGTCAATCAGCTTGCGAACCTTGGCGCCGACATCCTTACCTAGTACAGGGGTGTCCTTGTAGCGGTTCCGAGCGCGGGCGTAGATGTAGGCCAGGCGCTTGGCGTCGCCAGAATACGGTAACCCTTCGGGGCGCGGCAGCACCGTGTCCAGTGAGCCCAAGAAAGCCTTAAGCTTGACGGCAAATTCGGCGCGCAGCTTCTCGCTGCCCAACGCCTCGACGCAGGCTTCGGTGTCGTCCAGCGATTCAATACCACGCTGGCGGAACAGGTCCACCACGCGCAGATGCCGGTCGCGCAGTACTGGTACCTCATCCTTCAGGCTGGCCAAGGCGCCTTCTACGTCTTCATCAGCGTAAGCAGCCAGCGCCTCCTTCAGATGTTGAGCCACGCCGAAGTAATCGACCACGATGCCGCAGCGTTTGCCGAAACCGGTACGGTTGACGCGGGCGATCGCCTGCAGCAACTCAGCCTCGCGGATCGGGCGGTCAAGGTACATCACGCCCTCGATAGGCGCATCAAAGCCGGTGAGCAACATCGACTTCACGACCAGAAAGGCCAGCGGATCAGTCTTTTCCTGTTTGGCATTGAATAGCGGCTTTTTGAAGCGCTTGATCAACTGCTCGTGCGCCGCGCCGTCTGTCCACTGTTTCCAGGCCGGGTCGTCGTTATTGCTGCCCGAAATGATGGGGGCGAATTCAATGCGCGCCAGCGTGTCACGGTAGCGCCAAGCCTGCACCACGGCCTGCACCTTTGCCGGGCGTTGGCACAGTGCCTCGTCATCCAATGCTTTGTCTTCTGGTGAAAGCGCCTCCGCTTCGGCCAGTAGTTCGTCACGAGCCTGCTTCAACGACTCAAAGTAGCGAATGGCAGCCAAACGACTGTAAGCGACCACCTGCGCCTTGTAGCCGTTGGGCAGGATGTTGGTGACGTAATGTCGAATGATGTCGCGTGCCTTGTCGGCGATTAGTGCAGGGGCATCAAAGATGTGACCTTTTGTTGCGTACTTCTGCTTGATTGCCTCCAGTTCTTCCGGCGTGTGCTGACGGAACAGGTCTTCGAATAGTTCGTCTAGGCTGGCGCCGTCCTTGATGGCACCGTTGGCCGTGCGGCCCTCGTAGAGCACCGGTACCGTGGCGCCGTCAGCCTCGGCTTCCTTGATGGTATAGCGGTCAATGAACTCGCCAAAAATCTCATGGGTGCGCTTCTTGTCGCCCATGATGATCGGTGTGCCGGTAAAGCCGATGCGCGCGCAGTTGGGCAACCCAGCCAGCAAGTTGGCGTGCAAGTCGCCTGCCTGGGTGCGGTGAGCCTCGTCCACCAGCACAAGGATGCTGTCGTCCTCGTTTAGCACCTCGAACTTTTCGTCGGCCTTGTAGGTGGCCTTCGGCTCTTCCACCTTGGGCAGATCGTCCGCCGTCAGCGGTGCATCGCCCGCGCTATCCGGGTCGCGATATTTCTGGATGGTGGCAAAGATCAGGCCTGGGCCCTTGCGCCGTGCCAGCGTCTTCACGCCGTTAGTACTCTCGGCCACATCCACTACCTCGCCGGTCAGCGTGGCCGTGACGGACAACTGACCCTGAAGGTCCTTGCGGTCGGTGATGACGATAACCTTGAAGCGCCTCAGTTGCGCATCCGCGCGCATCTTGCGCACCAGGAACACCATGGTCAGGCTCTTGCCCGAGCCTTGGGTGTGCCAGATGATGCCACCGCGTTTGTCGTGTTCGCCGTGCAGTAGTCGCGTCTGGCCGGTCTTGAGCCGGGCAATTGCCCGGCTCACTGCCCGATATTGTTGGTAACGGCATACTGCCTTGATGGTCTGGCCGCTTGTCTGCATGAACAACATGAAGTTCTTCACCACATCCAGCAAATGGGAGGGTGAAAGCAGCCCGGCGATCAAGCGCTCCTGCTCGGAGATGGCGGGCTTGCCGAGCGCATGCGCCACTTCAATCTCGCTACCCACGCCATCTGGCCCGACCACCGTCTTCCACTGGGCATAGCGCTCGAAGGCCGCACCGACACAACCCACACGTGCCTCGTCGAAGCTGGTGGCTACTAGCAGCTGGTTGGTGGCAAACAGGGGCTCGTTGCCCTCGTTGTCATCCACCTCGAACGCCGCCTTGCGCTGGTTGGAGTAGCGCCGCAGTTGATCAACAGCCTCGGCCAGCGGCTCAGGGACGGACGGGCTCTTGCACTCAACCACCACTAACGGGATGCCATTCACCAGTAGCACAAGGTCGGGCACGATGAAGGCCTTGCCACTGTTGTAGCCTGGTGGGCAATCCACACGGAACTGGTTAATTACCGTGAAACGGTTGTTGGCTGGGGTGTCCCAGTCGATGTAACGAATCGTCTGGCCGCGCCCGCCGTCCCAGCCGGGTAGGCCATCCACCGTCAAGCCTCGGATCAACAAGGTGGTGGCCTTCTCATTGGCCTCCACCAGCCTGTGGGTCCCCAGGCGGGTGATGGCCGCCACTGCTTCCGACAGCCGCGCATCATCAAGCCAGGGCGCGCCGTCAGCGCCGGGATTCAGCGCACGCAACTGCTCACGCAGCAGCCCCTCCTGAATCACCTCGGCAAAACTGATTCGACCCGTGACTGCTGGGTCGTCTAGACTGCCTGCGTTATAGGCCCAACCGAGCGCCTGCAACTGGGCTACGAACGGTTTTTCGACGTCGTCGAGTTCCCAGTCCATCAGGCGCTCCCTTTTTGTTGTGCGGCCTCGGCCAGCAATGGTGTGACGCGGACTCGGCCGGTGAGGAGGTCGTCCATCAAGCCCGTCTTCAACGCTTTCAACTGCGCGTGATAAAGCGACTCGTCAGTGAACTGGCGATTTATCGCTGCCTGTCGCTCAATGATTGCGTGTTGTTCTACAAGCGCGGGGACGCCGATCGGCATGCTGACCAAGTCCCCCATATCGAGTTTCTTAGTACCGTGGGTAGCTTCAGTTACCTTCCGAAGGAAGTGACTTGAATTCGCAACGAACCAATGCGCTAGGAATCGACCGCTCAAATGGGGGCCTGCGGTCACAGCCTTAACATCTTGGTTGAAAGCCATGGGTTGGCGACCGAGGACAACTGGAAAGGTGTGGGCCAAGATCATGCCTCGCACCACGATGAAAACGGTGTCTGCTGGCATCACCCGAGATCCCAGTTGTGCCGCCTTAACACTGATGTGCTCGGAAGCATCGCTCATCTCAAAGGACTTCATATCCTTTGGTGTTAAAAGTGCTATTGGTCCAACCCAGTTGCCGGGAACTGCTCTACTTGGTGTACCTCCGCTTGCCCAAGTGGTTACGGCCCCGAGTACCGTGTCCTCCCACTCCTTCGGAATCCAACCCTGCGGCGACTCCTTGTAGAGATGCGGCGCCTCGGCCTGGGGCGGGCGCAGTTCGCCGTTGGCGGCGATGCCGCGGGTCAGCAGGTCGTGCAGCAAGCCCTGCTTGACTGCCATGAGCTTGGCGATGATCGCCTCTGTTTCGTGGAGGGCGGTGTCGAGTCGTTCAGAAATTTGCGCTATCACCCGTTGCTCACCGAGTGGCGGAAGATTCAACGGGGTATTTAAAAGTACCTCATTTGCAAAATTAACCTGCGACTCCGCCATCCCAGTTGTCCGGTCTTGGATGTACTTTTGTGGTGCCTGTCGGGCGATTAACCCTGCCAAGACTGCCGAGTCAACAACCCCAACTTTTGGTCGCAGAGCAATCATCTTCCCTGAAACAACCAGCTGTTTCCGAGTCGACGGTACGTAGCACACCACACCCACCCTATGACGTGGTCCAGCTTTGGTAACTAAGACATCACCCGAGTGAACCTCAATGTCAGGTTGGTTCCAGTAGGCTTTAGGAAGCACTTTGTGCGCTCTTTCGTCCCAGCCAGACCACGTAATTGCCGTTGTTTTCAATACACCCCACTCGTCTGATTTAAATACCTGACGTTCTTCGCAGTCGGGGCTTGGGCCGCAAAAGTGCTTTTCGACGAGATCCCTAACCGTTACCGGTTTCCATGTATCCAAGGTTGACTCAGACATACCGCAGCCCCTTCAAGAACCCCTGCAAGGCCTTGGCCGCTTCATCACGCTTGCCCTCAATCTCGGTCAGCGTCACCCGGTACTTGTCCCACCAGTTCTCGAATGCCGTGACGATGGCCTTGCGCTGGGCCGCCATGTAGCGCTCGACAATGGCTTGCATGTCGTTGTGCAAGATGGTCAGCAGCAACTCGGCGGCGGCTTCGGGCGTCAGCCCTTCAACGGCGATGCCGATGTGTTGCTTGAAGCTGTCGTTCTTGGCCTTGAGCTGCTTCTTGACGGCGGCGAGTTCCTTTTTCCAGGCTTTGAGCTGGGCTTCGTCCACGGCGGTTTCTTCGTCGGCATCGTCCTCCACTGCCTCGGCGGCTTCGCCATCCTCTCCCTCGGCATCCTTTGGGCTGGCCGCTTTGATCTGGCTGTCTAGCTCAGCCTTCTTGGCTTCTAGTTCGGTGATGACCTCGACGAAATCACTCATCAGGAACTTGACCAGCTTGTGCTCCAGCGGGCTTTCCTTGCTGGCTTTGTCTTCCAGTGCGGTGACGATGCTGGTGCGCCAGGCGTCAGCCACGCCCTTGGCGCCACGCGCCATCAGGGTGAGGAAGTCGTACTTGGTCTGGTACCAGAAGCCGGCCACAATGCCGCGCACCTGGAAGGGGTCAAGCAGGCCGATGGCTTCCAGGCTTTGGCTGAAGCTGGCCAGCAGGTCGTTGCGCAGGGCGACGAGGCTGGCCGCATTGTCCATTTGCCCGGAGAGTGCCGTGATACGGGCGCTGTGGTCTTGCCACCATTGCTCGAAGGCGGCGCGGATAGCGCCCTCCTTGGCGACCAGACCAGCATTACCTTCGATGCTCGGTTTGAGCGCTTGCCGTGTATCGAGGGCGGGGGCGAAGTCGAAATACTTGGCATCCCTTTCCACCAGCAGGTCCATCGGGTTCAGGCCGTGGGCGCTGAACAAGCTGGCTTTGTCGGCCACCTCGGCCTTGGGGATGCCGCCCACCAGATGGGCACGCACGTCGTGCGGCTCGGGCGGCGGGGCGTTGTCGGCGTAACGACGGATATTGAGGTTGTAGTCGTTGGCTTTGAGCGTGGCGTTATCCACGATGGCCGAGAAGCCGTCGATGGCGCGGAACTCGTCGAAGGTGGTGACGATCTTCTCGATGTGCTCCGGTAGCAGGTAGTTCTGCGCGCGGCCTTCGAAGAACTCACGGTCTGCATTAATAAACAGCACTTTGCCCTGGCGCTCGGAAGGCTTGCCACTGACGCGGTTCGCGCCGTTCTGCACCCGCTGGCGCAGCACCAGAATGCAGGCCGGAATGCCGGTGCCGTAGAACAGGTTGGGGGCGACGCCGATCACGGCTTCGAGCAGGTCGTCCTCAATGATGCCGGCACGGATGGTTTTTTCCTCACCACCCCGGAACAGCACCCCGTGGGGCAGAACCGTGGCCACCATGCCGCCGTCGCGGGTGACGGCCAGCATGTGCTGCAGGAACATCATGTCGGCTTTCTTGGCACCCAGCGGTACCTGGCCGTAGGGGAAACGTTCAGCCTCGAACTTGGGCTTCCAGGCGGGCTTGTCGTCGGCATCCTTCTCAGTATTGCCCCATTGGATGGAGAACGGCGGATTGGTGAGCACGCGATCAAAGTGCATCAGCTCGCCGCCCTCGACGTGTTGTGGCTCGGCCAGGGTGTCCTCGTTCTGCAGATTGGCGGTGCTGATGCCGTGCAGTAGCATGTTCATCTTGGCGATGGACCACACGGTGCCGTTGAATTCCTGACCGAACAGGTTGGCCTTGCGGCCGTCTTCGCCGTGCTCGTCGATGTATTCCTTGGCGGCGATCAGCATGCCGCCGGAGCCACAGCAAGGGTCATAGATGTCGTGCTGTAGTGTCGGCTTGATCAGCCGTACCATCATGCGAACAATCGAGCGTGGCGTGTAGAACTCGCCCCCTTTCTTGCCCGCCGAATCGGCAAATTCGCCAATCAAGTATTCATAGGCGGCACCCAATAGGTCGGGGAACTCGAAGTCTTCATTACGCAGACGGTGCAGACTGAAGTGCGTGATCAGCTGCTGCAGCTTGATGTCAGGAATCTTACTTTGGCCAATTTTTCGGGTGAAGTCGATGTGTTCCAGAACGTCGTAGAGGCTGACGTTATCGCCTTCAATCCCCGCCAGCGCCTTGCTTAGAAGGCTTCCGACGTTGGCCTGGCGCGAGTTGTCGAGCAAGTAGGTATAACGCGACTCTTTGGGTACCCAGAAATAGCCATCCTTCTTGTACCAACGCTTGTTCTCGGCGGCGATTTCAGCATCAGCTGGCGTCTTGCCCGCATCGATTTCGAGCTTGATCACTTCGGCGCGGCGCTGTTCGAAGACGTCGGAGCAGCGCTTGAGGAACAGCATACCAAATATGTATTCCTTGAACTCGGATGCGTCCATTTTGCCGCGCAGGATGTCGGCGGCTTTGAAAAGGTGGCGTTCTAGCTGAGGCAGGGTTAAGGGCATTGATTCGGTCCGGTCTGATGGGCAAGGAGGCTTGCCGACGATGTGCGATCGTCATTATCTCTTACAAGACGTGCGCCAGCAGCACATCGCGATAGCTTCGGGGGTAAGAAAAAAGCCAACCCCTAAGGGTTGGCTTTATTCGTTGGTGGGCCCGCACGGACTTGAACCGTGGACCAAAGGATTCTAACGTTTCCAACTTTCGTTGCTAAAGTTCAAATCGTTAAATTAGAACTTCACTAACGCTACGGACTATCTCATCACCTTCTACGCTGAATGCCTAAGCGTTCAGTGCGGTCAGGCGTCGGGCGCTCAAGGCGGTCATTAAGGGGGCTATACCCCTCCGCTAGTCTCTGCACCTTCCGGAGTTGTAACTCCGGCTTGGCTCAGGGTTGCCGTGCACACATTGCTGCATGGTTAGGTTTCCCTGAATTCACCCAATTTTTCAATCGCCATTTCTGACGAAAGTCACCATTGATGAGTCCTCTGCTCTAACCAACTGAGCTACGGGCCCGAAACTACAATTCTACCTACAGCCCGCTGTTTAGGCGAGTTGCCGGCAGTTCGTTGTCCGGTTCAGACCTGGACCAGAAATGGACCAGACAACGTTTTCTCTACTCATTAAGGCTGCAAAAAACAGCCTTAACTTGTTGAAACTAAACAAAAACAAACTATGCCTGTTTTGGATGCACAGGGTTTATGAGTCCTCTGCTCTAACCAACTGAGCTACAGGCCCGGAAAACTTAATTACCGTTAGTGTCGATGAAACTGCGCAATTTGTCGGAACGACTCGGGTGACGCAGCTTGCGCAGCGCCTTCGCTT
>Ga0316604_10000702_pt1 | contig 36575 bp, 30 predicted proteins | sample OWC_soil_day20_C_FD_207650 | JGI IMG/M metagenome (GOLD analysis project Ga0316604, IMG submission 207650) | Wetland soil microbial communities from Old Woman Creek delta, Ohio, United States - OWC_soil_day20_CT | ecosystem: Environmental > Terrestrial > Soil > Wetlands | place: USA: Ohio... | reverse complement strand
AGTTGCTTGTCCAATATAGAAATATCTCCGAAAAACGACATCCTAATATGCTCTTTTTCCATTTTCTCAATGGCCTCAAAGAGATACTTTTTCAAAAGCACCATAATTGCGCTGACTTCTTCCTGCGGACGTTTCCAGTTTTCTGTTGAAAAAGCGTAGACCGTCAGATAGCGGATGCCAATTTCATTACAGTAGGTTGCGATGGTTCTAAAATTTTCCGCTCCCACCGCATGCCCCGCCGTTCTGGGCAGCCCGCGCCGTTTCGCCCAGCGCCCGTTTCCGTCCAATATAATCGCAATATGATTGGGCAGCCTTGTCAAATCAATCGTGTGCGTTTTCTCTTTTTTCCGAAATCCAAACAGCCCCATTGATATCATCTCCAAAATCGATACAAGAGATGTGCGGGACGCAGGCGCGTTCCGCACATCAGTTCAAACAGGTGACAACCTTATACCGCCATTAGTTCCGTTTCCTTGGAAGCGGTCAGATCGTCAATTTCCTTGCATCGTTTATCTGTTAAGTCCTGCATATCCTTCTCATATTCCTTCAGGAGATCCTCCGTAATTTCGGACTTTTTCTGCATGGCCTTGTACTTGTCCATCGCCTCGCGGCGGATATTGCGGATGGCAATCTTGCCGTTTTCTCCGTACTTCTTCACCTGCTTAATCAATTCCTTGCGGCGCTCCTCCGTAAGCTGAGGAAACAACAGGCGGATCACCTTACCGTCGTTGGAAGGATTGATGCCAAGCTCCGAGGTCATGAGCGCCTTTTCAATGGCCTTCAGCAGACTGACATCCCATGGCTGAATCATAAGGGCGCGTGGATCCGGCGACGTAATCGCCGCGACCTGATTGAGCGGCGTGGGTACGCCATAATACTCCACGGTAATTTTATCCAAAACGGCAGCATTCGCCCGCCCTGCACGGACGGAGCCAAAATCGCCCTTTACAACATCAATGGTTTTTTTCATTTTGTCGTCAAATTCCTGATGGATCGCTTTCATTTATATTTCCTCCTTCACGATTGTGCCGATCTTTTCACCCATCACAACGCGGAAAATATTTTCAGGGTCCTTCAGCGCAAAGAGAACAACGGGAATGCTGTTATCCATCGAAAGAGACGTCGCCGTAGAGTCCATCACCTGCAGCCGCCGATTCAAGACGTCACCGTAAGAAATGCTGTCATATTTGACTGCCGTGGGGTCTTTATGGGGATCAGCGCTGTATACGCCGTCGATATTCTTCGCCAGCAGGATCACGTCCGCCTCAATTTCGGCGGCGCGCAGCACCGCTGCCGTATCAGTGGAAAAGTATGGGCAGCCGGTTCCACACCCGAAAATCACCACACGGTTTTTTTCCAGATGGCGAATTGCCTTGGACCGAATATATGGCTCCGCAACAGCGCGCATTTCAATCGCGGTCTGCACCCGCACATCCACGCCCTTTTGCTCCAGCACATCGGCCAGAGCAAGAGAGTTGATTGCGGTGGCCAGCATGCCCATGTGATCGGCACGGGTACGTTCCATCCGGTCTCCGCCATCCTTTACGCCCCGCCAAAAATTTCCTCCGCCAACCACTACGCCAACCTGAACGCCAATTTCGTTGCATTTTTTGATGACGTCGCAGACGCTACCTATTACATCAAAATCCAAACCGCGGGTGGCATCACCTGCCAGAGCCTCGCCGCTGATTTTTAATAAAACACGCTTATATTGAGGATCGCCCATTCTACCAATTCCTTTCCGCTGATTCTCAAGAATCAAACCCTATTTTAATATACTTCTTTCTTTTTGCATAGGGGGTGCGGAAAAGTTTTTATAATTAATTTATGATTTTGCCGGCAATTCACGTGTTTTCGGTACTCCGGTCAGCTACGCCTCACTGCCCGCACAGCAAAGCGAATGACAGAGTAAACCGCGCCAATTACCATTACCTCCACATAAGTGGCAAGCCTCCAGAGTACCATGGCAACGCTGACGGTATCTCCGAACATAGGCGACATAAACAGGTAAAAACTTCCCTCCGCTCCGCCCACATTTCCGGGCAGCATCACCACCCGTGAGAGTACCATTACGAGGCACTGGGTAAACAGCAGCTTCCAGAAGCTTTCTCCAGACAGGCCAAGGCCGAAGTAAAGGAACGCCGGAACGGAAAACACACAGAACATCAAAAACGGCATGGCAGCCAACAGACGCAGCAGCATCGGGCGGTTTTTCCGCGTCCGTTGAAACAGCCTGCAAAATTTTTTAACTTTTCTGACCGCCCGCTCCCCCCGATTCTCCTTCTGAAGACTTTTTATATGACGCGTCAAAAAGCGAAGAATTCCCGCCGCCAAGGCAGCTGCTCGTTCCGGGCGGACGGCAACCAATGACACACATGCCAGAATCAGCAGGTACCCTGCGATAATCACGGCGGTGGGGATCAGAACCCATCCCAAATCCTCATGAAACCAGAACAGCTTTACCGCCAGGGCGGCGGAGGCAAACAACGCGTAAACCAGAGTGTTCGCGGCTGATTTCCACGTATAGACCACCGCCGCGCCGTCGCCGGTAAAACCGGCATCCAGCATTAATTTCAGCTGTACCGGCGCACCAAGCGGGCCAAGCCGGTAATAAAATTCACCGATGAAGGCGCTGTCCAGGCAGCCTGTCAGAGACACCTTCTGACCGGTCCGCCGCCCCATCGACCAGATCAAGATGCCGTCTATCAGCTCATAAACAGGCATGCAAAGCATAGCCGCAACGATCCAAAGCGGCTTGACTCCCGACAAGATCGCTTTTAAATCAAAATGGCTTGTCACATAAAACATCAGGCAGATCAGAATGCCTCCGCCGACCAGAAGCCCCACAGCGGAAAAAATCCGATTAAAGCTTTTTTTTCTTTGCTCGTACAATTCTCTCCGGCTTTCTGTTTACAATGATAATCGCCGCGGCGGTTTGCAAAGGGTAACATCGTCCCGGACGAAAAAACCTTTCATGTAGGCGACATAATTCCTTCTTATTTTGTTAAAATTGTTACAAAATTGTTAACAAAACAGAGGTGTATATTATTTCTAAATATTCATAATATTACAGCACTCAACAATATTCGGCCACAGCATAATCATTTTAAAAATGATATGATATCACTTGCTTTTTTCGACATAATCTTATTGTAATCATTATATCACAGCCTGCTTCAAAATTCAATTACAAATCATGAGCAGTGTCTTTTTCTCTTTTTAGAATCTTAAATTTATTAACAATTTGTCGAATTCTTGCAATGGTTTTTAAGGTGTAATATACTCGAACTATACTCAGGTAAGAAAACCTACTCTTTTTAGGAGGAATTCAAATGCATCAGTATCCGATCCCCCTTGAAAAAATGCCTTATGATGTAAAGACCTATGATACTCCCCTGCTGGATTATTCCACTCCCCCGAAAAATGAACCCGGTTCCTGGTCCATTAACAGCGACATGGCAGTGATCGACCTGTCCCATCCCTGGGGCAACGATCAGCCCACTTGGCCCGCGGGCGCACAGCCTTGGACAACCCCTGTCCAGTATATGGCTAAGTTCAACCGCCGCACACAGCTGCTGCACGATTTCCCGCAGCACGTCTCCACTCACTATGACGCACCTGCCCACGTTTGCCAGGAATCCCCCTTCACCGATGAGGTTCCTCTGGAGAAGTTTATGGCTCCCGCAGTCATCTGGCATGTTCCCTGCACTCCCATGCAGACCATTACGCCCGAAATGCTTCAGGAGGCCAACAAAAAGGTTCCGATGAAGCCCGGCGATTATACCCTCATTATCACCGGATGGCATCGTCTCTATTCCGACTCCGACCGCTACTTCCTGTGGAGCCCCGGCCTGTCCGAAGCTGCCGGTGAATGGCTGGTAGAGCAGGGTTCTTCCGGTTTCGGTATTGATTGCCAGGCTCTGGATCACCCCTGTGCCTCCTATATGGCTCAGCACGGCCCCGGCCCTTTGGTTCCCCGTGTTCTGGACTGCTATCAGATGTTTTATCCCGGTCATGATGCAAAGGCCGATCATCCCAAGTGGGAGCCGGTTCACGAAGTATTCCTCAAGCGCAACATTCCTGCATGGGAAAACGTTGGCGGCGATGTGGACAAGGTTCTTAACAAGCGCTGCGTTGTCTGCGCTTATCCCACCCGTTGGCACAAGGGCGACGGAGCCATCGTACGTATGGTTGCCTTTATTGATAAGAATGATGTTAATAAGGACGTTCCCACCCGTACTTACAAATACGGCACTTATTAATCTTTACCACGCATGCAATAACCGTGTCCGGTCTTTTACCGGATGCGGTTCTATTATTTTCCGCCGTTTTTTGATAAAAAATAGATTTATTATTTGAATTGTGATAAAATGAATGTATCTTTTTTTCTGGAATTTCGCGGTACTGTGTGTTATACTATTTAAGTTATCAATGGGAGGTATCCGTATGACCTTGGCAACGGCGGTTTTTTTAGGCTTCGTACAGGGAGTTGCCGAGTTTCTGCCCATTTCCAGCTCGGGACACCTCGCGATCCTTCAAAATTTTTTTGGCATGAAGAGCATGGAAAGCGACGAGCTTCTCCTGTTTGACGTACTTCTGCACTTTGCCACGCTGGTTGCCGTGATCATTGCCTACCGGACTGAAATTGCCGCTATGTTGTTTGAATTATTCCGGGGACTAAGCGCTGTGTTTTCCAAACAACAGCGCAGGGCGGAAGCGGACAAGCCTGTGCCTCCCGCACGCCGCCTGGTGCTGCTAATCATCCTTGCCACATTCCCACTCTTGCTGGCACTGCCCTTCTATCATGCCATCAGCTCCCTGTCATCCAACAGCCTTTTCATCGGTTTCGCCCTCATTGTCAACGGCCTGATTCTTTTCTTCAGTGACCGGATCACCATTGGACGGAAAAATACCAAAAACGCCACTGTGCTCGACGCTCTGGTCGTCGGCGCGGTTCAGGCCGTCGCCATTATACCGGGTATTTCCCGCTCGGGAAGCACTATTTCCGCGGGCATGCTGCGGGGATTCAACCGCTCCTTTGCCGTCAAATTCTCTTTTTTACTCTCCTTGCCCGCAATTTTAGGTGCCAATATTCTCTCTTTTAAGAACGCGCTTGAGACAGGAATCCAATCGGAGTTGATCCCTGTGTTCCTCGCAGGTATGCTGGTTGCGGGCGTGGTAGGCTATTTTGCCATCCGGCTTGTCAATCTTCTGGCCCGCAAGGGCAAATTCGGAGCATTTTCCTATTACTGCTGGGCAGTCGGTCTGATTACCATCATTGCTTCTTTGGCAGCAACACCCGCAACATAACGAAAGGATGATTTCCAATGGCGCAGGCCAAAGGCAAACGAACGGCTTCCTCTAAAAAAAGCACCTCCTCCCGCAAAAAACAGGAGGCCTCGGAGGCAATGCCCATCCGCCGTGAGGTCGGCGCGGCTGTATGCCTGCTCCTGTCGGTGTTCACAGTCATCGGTTACTTTAACGCGGAGGCACTGTTTATCAAATATTTTTTTCTGCTGCTCAAAGGACTCGTCGGCTACGGCTTCTTTTTTGCCGCTCCAGTGCTTCTCATGTCAAGTTACATACTGGCCTTTCACCGGGGACGCCCCGTGCTGGCCCGGGTCATCTGCACCCTCTGCTTTCCCGCCGCCATGGGCGGACTGCTACATCTCTTTTTAGTACAAACGCCGTTCAGCTTCAATCCCCAGTCCCTGGGTATCCTCTGGGCCTCCGGACAGGCCTCTTCCTCCGGCGGAATGCTCAGCGGGTTTCTGGCGGAATCGCTCCGCTACATATTCAGTACCGCCGGAGCCGCGGTTATTTTTGTGCTGGCCGCCGCCGTGCTGCTGCTCACAATGTTTAACCGAACCTTCGTTGATATTGTGGATGCAATTAAAAACAGGCCGCTTGCGCAGTATCAATATACCGAGCCTAAATCAGATCAACGGCAGACAGCGCCGGATGCCCACCCCAAAAAGGCGCGCCGACAGCTATACGATCTGCCGGTAGAGGAAGCGCAAGCCGTATCCGGCAATTTCATCAATCCCCTTGATATTTTAAAACCAAAATCAGAAAAACCAACAAGGCAGATGCCTTCCGTGCCTCCCCCCGACGAGATGCTGATCGGAGAAGCCATCGGGGATGTTCTTCCCCTCTCCATTGCCGTCGATGAGCCGGCGGTCGGTTCCTCCGACCCATCTTCCGCTCCGCCGGTTCAGCTGGAGCCCGTTACAAAGAAAGTAACCGCCGAGGACACCGCAAAAGCGGCGGCTCAGGTGTTTTTTGAAATTGCCGAGGCAAGTGCCCACAATCCCACCGCCTATCAGTACCCGCCCGCCTCTCTGTTGATTGAGGGCGCCTCTGCCGTCTCCGGTGATATTCTGGGTGAGCTGAAAAATAACCAGGAGCGCCTGGCGGAAACCATCCGGTCCTTCGGCGTGGTTGCCTCCATTGTCAACGTGACCCGCGGGCCGTCCGTGACCCGCTATGAGATGGAATTGGATCAGGGTGTCAAGCTGAATAAAATCACCAATCTGGCAGATGATATCGCATTGGCTCTGGGAGCCACCGGCGTGCGCATCGCTCCCATTCCGAATAAGATTTCCACGGTCGGCGCCGAGGTGCCAAACCGGCTGGTCTCCCCCGTCAATATCCACGAGGTGATCTCCTCCTCCGAGTTTCGTTCCAAAGCATCCAAGGTTTCCTTTGCGGTTGGCAAGGACATCGCGGGCAACTGCATCGTGGGGGACATCGCAAAGCTTCCCCATCTTCTCATTGCGGGTACCACGGGTTCCGGCAAATCGGTCTGCACCAATTCGCTCATCATCTCATTGCTTTACAAGGCGACGCCTGAGGAGGTGCGCCTGATTATGGTAGACCCGAAGATGGTCGAGCTGGGCATCTATAATGGGATTCCACATCTGCTGATTCCTGTGGTCACCGACCCCAAAAAAGCGGCCGGTGCGCTGCAGTGGGCCGTCAGTGAAATGATGAAGCGCTATCGGATCTTTTCCGAGATCGGCGTACGCGATCTCGCCGCCTATAATGCCCACGCATCGGGAAGCGACGAACTGGAAAAGCTGCCGCAGATCGTGGTGGTGATTGACGAGCTGGCGGATTTGATGCTGGTTGCCGCCAAAGAAGTGGAAGAATCTATCTGCCGCGTGGCTCAGATGGGCCGCGCCGCAGGCATGCACCTGATCATCGCGACCCAGCGGCCTTCAGCCGATGTGATCACAGGTCTGATGAAGGCAAATATCCCATCCCGTATCGCCTTTGCCGTTGCCTCCGCGCTGGAATCCCGCATCATTCTGGACACCACGGGCGCGGAGAAGCTGGTGGGGCGGGGCGATATGCTCTGGTGCCCTCTGGGGCTGGGCAAACCCCTGCGGGTACAGGGCTGTCTGATTTCCGACTCAGAGGTCTCCGATGTGGTGGACTTTGTGAAGAAGAGCGGTACAACTGCCTATGACGATTCCATCATGTATGAAATTGAAAAGAACGCGGCAGAGCGAGAGAAGGGCTCCAAGGGCACCCCATCCTCCGAGGGCTTTGACGACAGCTTTGACGAGATGCTTCCGTCTGCCATCGACGTGGTCATTGAGCTGGGCCAAGCCTCCGTCTCCATGCTGCAGCGCAGGCTGAAGCTGGGATACGGACGAGCCGCGAGGCTGGTGGATCAGATGGAGGAAAAGGGCATCGTCGGCCCCTTTGAGGGTTCCAAGCCCAGGCAGGTGCTGATCAGTAAGGCACAATGGCAGGAAATGCAGTTGAAACAGGGTATTGTGGTCTCGCCTGCTCCGGAGGCGGTTCCGGAGCACGAGCCGCCCTTTGATATGGAGGAATGAATATGAATGCAGAAAAAATCACCGCTTTGCGTGAGATGATGAAGGCATATTCCGCGCAAGAGCTTGCCAACCATACACAGACCGATATGGAGGCCGGGCTTCCTCAGCCGCCCATTGACAGAATCCGGGACGGCAGTAAGCTGATTGAGCTTACCAAGGAATTTGACGGACTCATGAAAAACAACAGCTTTCTGTCCGTATTGAACAGCCGCGCCAGCCACAGAGCCTACACGGAAGAACCCCTGGCACTGGACGAGCTTGCCTTCCTGCTCTGGGCGACCCAGGGTGTCAAGATTGTGGGCAGAACCCGCCGCGCCACCTTGCGCACCGTTCCATCCGGCGGCGCCCGCCACGCGCTGGAGTGCTATATCTTTGTCAACCGAGTCACCGGCCTGGAGCCCGGACTTTACCACTATCTTGCACTGGAACACAAGCTGGAGTTTATGGGCAGCTTGGAGCACCAGGAGGAGACGGTAACGCAGGTGTTTGGCGGACAGGCCTTCTGCGGCCGCGCAGCAGCTTGTTTTGTCTACACAGCCATTCCCTACCGCATGGAGTTTCGGTACAACGAAAAGGCACATAAATACATGATGGCGGAAGCGGGCCATGCCTGCCAAAATCTCTATCTTGCCTGCGAGGCGCTGGAACTCGGTGCCTGTGCCATCGGGGAATATCATCAGTCTGAGGTCGATGCTTTATTAGGACTCGACTCCGCCCCATCCGCCTCGCCTGACAGTGAATATGCAGTTTATGTCGCCTGTGTGGGCAGGCCGAAGACGGAATAGAAACCTTTTTCAGGCAGTTTTCAGCCCCTCCTGATAAAATCAGGCAATACAGCTGTTTTCAGCTGGAAATCATCTGCAAATAGCAATGATTTGTGAACAGGCTCAATTCCTCTTGCGCTCAATCCCTATAACAACTATAATGAACCGATAATGAAATGAATCGGTTTGTAATAGAATCATAATACAGGATTCTCACCCCGATTTTAGGAGGTATTTATACATGTGTGGTATTGTGGGTTATGTCGGTAAGGAGGAGGCCGCGCCAATTCTGTTAGACGGGCTTTCCCGTCTGGAATACAGGGGCTACGACTCTGCGGGCGTAGCTGTTTTTTCCAAGGAGGACGGTCTTAAGGTCGCAAAAGCGAAGGGCCGCCTTCAGGTGCTCTCCGACATCATTCATGGCGGAACAGCCATTGACGGCGTGATGGGGGTGGGGCATACCCGGTGGGCAACCCACGGCGAACCTTCCGACGTCAATTCCCATCCACAGGTCAGCCAGTCCGGCCGCATCGCTGTGGTACATAATGGCATTGTCGAAAATTATGTTCAGATCAAAGAGTTTTTGATTTCAAAGGGGGTTACCTTTGTTTCAGAGACCGATACGGAGGTTGTGGCTCAGCTTCTGGAATATTTTTACGACGGTGATCTGCTTGCCGCCGTGGCCAAGGTTCTGGAAAAAATCCAGGGTGCTTACGCGCTGGGCATTATCTGCGCCGACTGCCCCGATCAGCTGATTGCGGCCCGAAAGGACAGTCCGCTGATCCTGGCCTTTGGAGAAGACTGCAATTTTTTTGCCTCCGATGTCACTGCTGTTATTAAGTATACCCGCGATGTGTGCTATCTGGATGACGGCGAAGTTGCTGTACTGACCACCGGCGGAATCGCCATTTATGACAGCTATCTGCGCCCCCTTACAAAAGAGCATCATCACGTGGACTGGGAAATTTCTGCCGCAGAAAAAGGCGGCTACGAGCATTTCATGTTTAAGGAAATTATGGAACAGCCCAAGGCCATCCGGGATACCATCTGCCCGCGGATCAAAGACGGTCGTGTGGTCTTAGAGGATTTGAAGCTTAGCACAGAGGATATCCGTGAGCTTGATAAGCTTTATATCATTGCCTGCGGCTCCTCCTACCATGTGGGCATGGTTGGCAAATATATTTTGGAAAAGCAGCTTCGCAAGCCGGTTGAGGTTGTGCTGGCATCGGAATTCCGCTACGCCAGTCCCATTGTCACCGAGAAAACCCTGACCATTGTTATCAGCCAATCCGGTGAAACCATTGACACACTCGCGGCTCTGCGGGAAGCAAAACGACTGGGTTCCCGGGTGCTCTCCATTGTTAACGTGGTGGGCAGTACCATTGCCCGGGAATCCGACGATGTGCTGTATACCTGGGCAGGTCCCGAAATCGCGGTGGCAACCACAAAGGCTTATTCCACACAGCTTGCCGTTCTTTATCTCATCTGTCTGCAATTTGCCCAGGTCCTCGGCACCATTTCCGACGAGGACTATAGTGAGATTGTCAGCGAGCTGCTCCAAATTCCCTCCAAAATTGAAACGATTTTAAATGAAAAAGACAGTATTCAGTATTATGCCTCCATCTACTTTAACCACGACTCCGTGTTTTTCATCGGCCGCAATTTGGATTACGCGGTTGGTCTGGAGGGCTCGTTGAAGCTTAAGGAAATTTCCTACATCCATTCCGAGGGTTATCCCGCGGGCGAGCTGAAGCACGGTACCATTTCTCTGATTGAAAACGGAACCCTTGTGGTGGCACTTTCTTCCTACCGCGATCTGTTTGAGAAGCTGATGAGCAATATCAAAGAGGTCAAGGCGCGGGGTGCCGATGTTCTGGGTCTCTCCACCCAGTCTCTCGGCGACGAACTGAAAAAAACCGTGAATTCCGCCATTCTTGTGCCTGACACCCATCCCATGCTGCTTGCCTCTCTGGACGTTATCCCTTTGCAGCTGTTTGCTTATTATGTGGCACTCATGCGAGGCTGCGATATTGATAAACCCCGCAATCTCGCAAAGTCCGTTACTGTGGAATAATATTTCTATCTTGATCGAAACAACAGGCTGTGTATTTCCTGATCTTTTCAGAGAATACACAGCCTGTTGTTTAATTGCTAGTCGCCAGAATGCTTCTGACTTTTTTTTGATTTTTTCTTCTTGCTTTGCTTGGGTTTTTCTTCCGATTCTTTCTCTGATTTCTCCTCCGGATCTGTCTCAACATCCGGCGGCGTTTGATTACCACCATTGTGCTTAGCCTGCGCCTGTTTTCTCTCCTGAATCATTTGATGGAGGCAGTCCAGGGCGTCGGACAAGCCGCCGATATGATCAATCAGGCCTATTTTCACTGCCTCTTCCCCATAAATGACGCTGCCCACGTCCGCAGCCAGTTCTTCGGTCTGCAGCATCATTTTTGTGAAAATCTCACGCTTGATTTTGCTGTTTCGAATCACGAACTGGATAATTCGCTCCTGAATGCGTTCAAAATAGTTAAAGGTCTGGGCAACACCGATCACCAGGCCGTTGAGCCGAACCGGATGAATGGTCATCGCTGCCGACGGGGCAATGAAGGACACCTTTGCCGACACCGCCAGCGGAACTCCGATGGAATGCCCGCCCCCAAGCACCAGGGAGACCGTCGGCTTACGCATACTGGCGATCAGTTCCGCAATGCCCAGGCCAGCCTCCACATCTCCGCCCATGGTGTTGAGCAAAATCAGCAGGCCATCAATTTCCTCACTCTCCTCCACCATGGCAAGCAGCGGCATTAAATGCTCATACTTGGTACTCTTTGCGGTAGGAGGCAAAATCTGATGCCCTTCCACCTGCCCCACAATGGTCAGCGTGTGAATCGTGCCTCGATCTGTTTTGATCGTGGTAGACGCCATGTCAACAATCTGTTTTTGGCGTTCATCCATATTGGTTTTAGTCTCTTCCGACGTTTCTGCTTCCCCGTTTGTTTTTTTGTCATCCAAAACGCATTCCCTCCCTGTCGTTGGATTAGGATATGCAGAACCAGAAAATTTAAACCGTGGGAGAATGTTTTCCCGTATAAGGGACAATTGCCCGCCAAGCCGTCATCGCTTCTATGCAATCTGCTGATCTCAAGAGGCACTGCTTCTCAATATTTCAACATTATGCAACTTCTTTTTGAAATAACATCATTTATGATTGACAGAGTATACCCCTACAGGTATACTCTACTTATACCCCCATAGGTATAAAAAGGAGTGTTTCATTTGCCTGCATTTTTAAAAGAAGAAGAGAAGCGAACTGTGCTGTTTTTAATTCTCTCTGTTCCCTCACTGGCTGTCAGTTTCTTTCATATCGGTAATCTTCCGGTTGACGCAGCCTGGGTGGCGGTGTTGCTCTGCGGAACCCCTATCGTGAAGGGCGCTGTTGTGGGTCTGGTGACGGAATTTGATATTAAGGCGGATGTTCTGGTATCCATTGCGCTAGTCGCTTCCATCATCATCGGAGAAACCTTTGCCGCCGGTGAGATCGCCTTCATTATGTCCATCGGCGCTTATCTGGAGGAACGTACCGTTTCAAAAGCCCGCGCCGGAATTGAAAAACTGGTTCACCTGACGCCCGTCACCGCCAGAGTGGTGAGAAACGGGATGGCAGAACTCATTCCGGCAGAGATGGTAAAAATCGGGGATACCCTGCGTATTCTGGCCGGAGAAACCATCGCTGTGGACGGCGTGATTCTCAAGGGTCAAACCTCCATTGACCAGTCCGTTATGACAGGAGAATCTCTGCCGGTAGATAAAAGTGAAGGGGACGAGGTATTCAGCGGCACGGTAAATCAGTTTGGAACCTTTGATATGACCGCACAGAAGGTCGGAGCGGACAGCTCCTTGCAGCGCATGATCCGGCTGGTAGAATCCGCCGATGCCGGCAAGGCCAAAATCGTCGGAATTGCCGACCGCTGGGCCACATGGATTGTCGTGATTGCCCTTTTGGCATCTGTGATTACCTTTATTGTCACCCATGAAATCATCCGTTCAGTGACCATTTTAGTTGTATTCTGCCCCTGTGCGCTGGTGCTTGCCACGCCCACGGCAATTATGGCGGGCATTGGAAACGCCACAAGATTCGGCATCCTTGTTCGTGAGGGGGATGCGCTGGAGCGTCTGTCTCAGGTCAAGCGCATTGCCTTTGACAAGACGGGAACTCTGACTTACGGCAAACCCGCGGTGGCACAGATTTTCAGCACGGAATCTAGCATGGACAGTGAAGCGCTGCTCACCATGGCCGCCTCCGCCGAGCTGCGCTCTGAGCATCCGCTGGGCAAAGCGATTGTTGCCGATTATCGCCAGAAATATAACACTCTGCCCCAGGACCCGGAAGAGTTTCAGCTGCTGCCCGGCCGGGGTGTGATCGCCCGGGTTGCCGAAGATGAGATTTCCGCGGGAAATGAGGCGCTGATGGATCAGCTCCATATTGCGCTGCCTGACAAGCTTCAGAGCGCGGCTCAGGCCGCCAAGGCGGACGGGTGCACCGTAATTTATCTGGGGCGGAATCAAATGGCAGCAGGCATGATCGCCCTGGCAGACACCTTGCGCGCCGACGCTCCCCGCACGGTGGCGGCAATCCGTCAGACCGGCGTGCAAACCGTTCTGTTAACTGGAGACGCAGAGGCGGCAGCCTCTCACATCGCCGGCATCGCTGGTATTCAGGATGTGCGTTCAAACTGCCTCCCTGAGAATAAGCTGGAAGCAATCCGCACCTACCAAAGCAAGCATGAGCTGGTGTGCATGGTTGGTGATGGCATCAATGACGCACCTGCCCTTAAAACGGCTCATGTGGGCATCGCAATGGGCGGCATCGGCAGCGACATCGCCATTGATGCGGCGGACATTGTGCTGGTAGGAGACGACATCAGAGAAATCCCCCATCTTCTGCAGTTATCTCAAAAAACCATGCAAACCATTCAAATCAACCTCACCGCCTCCATGGCACTGAATTTCATTGCCATTGTACTCGCCATCACGGGTATTTTAGATCCAGTGTTGGGGGCGCTGGTACATAATGTCGGCTCAGTGGCCGTTATTATCAATTCTTCGCTGCTGCTCAAGTGGAGAAAAAGTCCCCTTAGCCATTAAAGATTAACCGGATCCTTTCCGATATCTTTTGCTCTGTCCGTAACATGTAAAAACAGCCTGATCAGCGTATCCGCTGATCAGGCTGTTTTTACCAGATGCAACACCGATTCCATAGCATTCTCTCTATGCTGGAGATAAGTGTCCACATTGATCCATCAGAATCTCTTCCTGAGAGGCGTTTTTGATCAAATTAATCCTTCGAAAAATCAACCACAACACCTTGATTCACCAGATTGGTGGGCAGCCGCTTTTGACTCAGCCGCTGCACCAGCTGCTCCAGCGCGATGCGGCGGACGGCATAAAAGGAATCCTCCGAGAGGAACGCGGCGTGAGGCGTAATCACCACATTGTCGTTGAACTGAAACAAATCGCTCTTTTCATGAACCTCATCCTCAATCACATCAATGCCCGCACCCTTAATCCAGCCCTCCTTCAGTGCTTTGACCAGCGCCGGCTCGTCCACCACGGAACCTCGGGCGGTATTGATGAGAAACGCTGAGGACTTCATCAGTTTCAGCTGTTTCTCGCCGATGAGGTGATGGGTCACGCCGCAAATCAGAGGGCAGTGAAGCGATACAAAGTCTGAGGTTTTCAGCAGCTCCTCCAGCGTCTTCGCCTTTTCACAGCCAAATTGCGCCAAATAATCCTTCGTCTTGGTGGGGGCGTAAACCAGAACCCTCAGCCCCAGGGCTTTCAAAATGGGTACCATCAGCTTGGGAATATCGCCGAAAAACACCAGCCCAAAGATTAACCCGGACATCCGGTACGTCTTGTAGCCGGCTAAGGGATCCCATTTACCGGCCCGGACGCTCTTGTCATAAAAAGTGATCTTACGCACAAGGTCAATGGCCATACCAACGGCATGTACGGCCACTTCCTCGGCACAGAATCCTGGGGCGTTGGCCAGGCAAATACCCAGTGCCGTGGCACCGGATTCATCGAGATGATTCGTGCCGATGGACGGTACCGCCACCACCTTCAGCCTGGGGCACCGCTCCATCACCTCGCGGGTCACCTGCTCATACTCCACCACAAGCCCGTCTGCATCCTGCAAATATTCCGCAAATTTGCCGGAGGTCTTGTCCTTGATCTCCGTCAGCTTTATATCGGTTATGCCCCACTCCTTCAACAAACTGTTTTCATACTCCAGATTGTCGACGGTATTAAAGTAAACAACATTTGACACAGGGGATTCCTCCTCATTCAACAATGGGGTTCGGACTGCTTTGCGTCCGGTTTCATACACGTCCAGGCATCATGTCCATTTTCTTTTTATTCATATTCAACCGAATGACCTTCCTAAATAAAACAAAAAACTGGAGGATGATCTCACCTCCAGCTTGTTTGTACCGCCTTTTGATTCAATCCTTTTACTTTTTTCCGTTCTTTAGGGAATCAAGCGCTCAATCAATGCAACCGCTTGGGCGGCGATCCCTTCCCCGGTTCCCGTAAATCCGAGTCCCTCTTCTGTTGTTGCCTTGATATTAACCTGCTCGGGGGTAACACAAAGACAAGTTGCAATCACTTCTTGCATGTCTGGCAAAAATCCTGCAAGTTTCGGTTGTTGCGCTATGATGGTAGCGTCAATATTGCACACGGTGTAGCCTGCCTTGGCAAGCATCTCACCCACTGTTTTTAACAGCTTCAGGCTGGATATCCCCTCAAAGGCAGGGTCGCTGTCCGGGAACACCTTCCCGATGTCCCCCATGGCGGCGGCTCCCAGCAGGGCATCCATCACCGCGTGAACCAAAACATCCGCGTCAGAATGCCCCAGCAGTCCCAACTCATAGGGAACCGTTACACCGCCCAGAATCAGGGGGCGGCCCTTCACCAACCGATGCACATCATATCCCTGTCCAATTCTCACCGGCTGTCCCTCCATTGCAAAATTGCGGCGGCGATGGCCAAATCCACCGGGGTCGTAATCTTGATGTTTTCCTCGCTGCCCTTTGTCAGGGTTACCCGGACTCCAAGGCGTTCCACCACAGAACAGTCGTCCGTCACCGTCGCGCCGTCATTGATGGCACGCTGCAGCGCCGCCTTAATCAAATCCGCGGAAAACACCTGAGGCGTCTGAACCGCGTAGAGATATTGGCGCTTCGGGGTGCTGTCCACCACCCCGTCAACCGCCCGCTTGATGGTATCCTTCACCGGTACGGCTGGCGTGGACGCATTGGTCGTTTCCGCACTGCGGATTACTTTTTCCAGCACCTCCTGGGTAACCAGCGGTCTGGCTCCGTCATGCACCGCAATCAGCTCCGCCTGCCCGTCCGCCTCCAGCGTACCAAGCCGCACAGAATGGGTTCTGGTTTCGCCGCCCTCAATGATTTTGGTCAGCTTGGAGAACCCTGCGCGCCGTGCCGCCTCTCCAATGGGCAAAATCAGCTCGCTTCGGGTGACAACAATGATTTCATTGATGCGTCCGCAGTCCTCCAGCGCCCTGAGTGTGTGCACAATCACCGGCTCTCCCAGCAGATCTGCCATAATCTTGTCCTCTCCTCCCATACGGGTAGAGGAACCGGCCGCCGCCACAATCACGGTACAGAAGGGCGGCTTTTCCTCGTGTCTGCGCCGCCTGAATATCCGCCTTAAAAAATCAGTCACAAGGACACCTCTCTACAAAAAAAGAGCCTGCTGGCTCTTTAAGCATACAACGGCACCGTCTCGACTTCTCGGTATCTCATTCTATTGCGCCATTTCCTGATTTATGCGCAATTCCATCTCTTCATAGCTGGAATTTTGTGAAAGCACCAACTCCGAAAGTAAAATCTGCTTTGCGGAGTGAAGCATTTTTCGCTCCCCGGTGGAAAGCCCCCGGTCGCCCTCCCGCAGCATCAGGCTTTTGACAACACGGGCAACCTCTATCACGTCCCCGCTTTTCAGCCGCAGCATATTTTCTCGATAACGGCGGTTCCAACTGGCGGTTTTGTCCACCTCAATCGTGCAGATCAGCGCAATCACATGATCCGAGGCAATCTTGTCCATGATCGGACGGACTCCGATTTCGTCGCAGTTTTCAGTGGGAATCATCACCATCATACTGCCGATCGGCAGCTTAAGGATGTAGTAATCTCGTGTAACTCCACTTACTTTTTTCCGAACAATGGCGTCAATCACTCCAGCCCCATGCATAGGATGCACAATTTTATCCCCAATCTGAAACACGACTCCCGCCTCCAAACCTTTAAAAGTAGATGAATAATTTTATTATACGCCCCTTGCAGCATAATTGCAAGGGGCACGACATCCGGCGGGACAGATGTTTCCTCGGTTTTTTGCGCATATTTCATACAGCGCAGCATGCTTCAGCGGGATGTTTTCTTCGCGGATGCTTTCTTTCCACGGCGGTTTGCGCCCTGTGCCGGCTTTCGCGCTTCACTCCCGGTCTGCCGGGTGTTTTTGCCCGCCGTTTTGCCATTGTTTTTCCCGGTTCCGCCCCCGACCGGCTTCCAACTGCTCTGATGCTCAGGGCGGATGAGGCACCGCTTCTGAAACCCAATCAAATCCTCCCGATGAGCCATTCGCAGCGCTTCCTGCACCAGACGGCGCTTTTCCGGCCGCTTCCATTGCAGCAAAGCACGCTGCATGGCTTTCTCCTGGGGATCCTTCGGAACATAAACCGGCCTCATAGTGCGGGGATCCAATCCGGTATAATACATGCAGGTGGAGAGGGTTCCCGGTGTGGGATAGAAATCCTGCACCTGCTCCGGCTGCCTTCCCGTCTGATTCAGCCACTCCGCCAGCTTCACGGCGTCGCCGATGGTGCAGCCGGGGTGGGAAGACATTAAATAGGGCACCAAAAACTGATTCTTCCCGTATTTTTGATTGAGCCGCTCATATTTCTGCCGAAATTTCTCGTAGATTGCATGATGCGGCTTGCCCATGTAGTCCAGCACACCATCCGCGCAGTGTTCCGGGGCAACCTTGAGCTGCCCGCTGATATGATGCTGCACCAGCTCCGCGAAAAACTCGCCGTTTGGATCGCGCATCATAAAATCAAAACGAATTCCAGAGCGGATAAATACCTTTTTCACGCGCGGAATGGCTCTGAGCTTCCGCAGAAGCATGAGGAAATCCGTATGGTCACACTCCAAATTGGGGCACGCCTCCGGCGACAGGCAGGCCCGGTCTCTGCACAGTCCGGCCTTCATCTGCTTTTTGCAGGCCGGGCGGCGAAAGTTTGCGGTTGGCCCGCCCACATCGTGAATATAGCCCTTAAATCCTGGGTGTCCGGTCAGAGAGGTGGCCTCCCTGAGCACACTCTCATGGCTGCGGGACGTGACGATGCGTCCCTGATGGAACGCAAGTGAGCAAAAATTACACGCGCCAAAGCACCCCCGGTTATGCGTCACCGAAAAGCGAACCTCCTCGATTCCGGGAACACCGCCCAGTGCATCGTACATGGGGTGGGGCTCCCTCACATAAGGCAGCTCCGCCACAACATCCAGTTCCTCTGTGGACAAAGGCATGGCGGGAGGATTGACAATCAGAAACCGGTTCCCGTGACGCTGGAGCACCGCCTTTCCGCGGACAGGGTCATGCTCGTCATATTGAAGCATATTTGCCCTTGCGTAAGCCCGCAAATCGGAGGACACCTCCTCAAAGGAAGGGCATTCCACCATGGGATAGGCGCTCTCCCCCGCGTCCTTTGCCGCAAAACAGGTTCCCCGCACATCCCTGATTTCAGAAACCGGAGTCCCCGCCCGCAGCCGCGAAGCAATTTCCCGGACGGCATACTCGCCCATTCCGTAAATAAGCAAATCCGCCTGAGCATCAAACAGGACGGAGCGGCGTACCTTGTCGTCCCAGTAATCATAATGAGCAAACCGGCGCAGGGATGCCTCCAGTCCGCCAATGATCAGCGGAATCCCTCCAAAGGCCTCCCGCACCCGGTTACCGTACACCGTCACCGCGTGATCGGGACGCAGGCCAGCCCGTCCGCCCGGCGAATAGGCATCTTCTCCACGCCGCTTTTTTGCTACCGTATAATGGGCAACCATGGAATCCAGATTGCCTGCGTTCACCAAAACCCCCAAACGGGGACGTCCCAGTGCCGCGAACGCGGAGGCCTTCTTCCAGTCCGGCTGGGGCATCACAGCAACCCGGTACCCCTCCGCCTCCAGAACCCGTCCGATGATGGCGGTTCCGAAAGAAGGATGATCCACATAGGCATCCCCGGTGATGAGCAGGAAATCATACTCATCCCAGCCCCGCTTTTTCATATCCGCTTTTGAAACGGGCAAAAAATCAGTACCCAATCTTCTTCTCCAATACATCCAGAGGAATGCGGCTGCCCTGCTCCTCGGCGATTTTGACAAATCCGTACCGTTTATAAAATCTCTGGGCACGGTCATTATCGGGCGCGCAGCGCAGGCGGAGCTTCTCCCGTCCCATTTTTCTGTAAAGTGAAATCGCTTCACCCAATAACTGCACACCGATGCCCTTCTCCCGCGTTTCCGGCATCATGTAATAAAAGGGGATTCCGCCCACCTTCTGATCCACATCTCGCCAAAAATCCAGCTGAATCATTCCGGCAGGCTGATCTCCCAGCATAGCCAGCATCACAGCCCTGGCATCGCGGTCGGTCTGCGCCACGGCATCGTGGTAAAAGCCTTCGCCGTCAAAACCCTTCAGGCTTCCGTGAATGGAACTCCAAGCCTCCTTGCGTGCCTCATAATACAACTTCCCATAATCCTGAAAATCCAGAGGCCGGAACCAGAGGCTGGCGTCGGAGAGGGCTCCGCCGCCCTTCTTCCAAAAGGATTGCCTTTTGAACGTGGAAAGCTCACCCAGATGAGAATTATCGTTATGAAACGCAATCCCCACGCGTTCCCCTTCAATTTCCAATAGCGCCACGCAGGTATTATCCCCGTGGAGTATCTCGGTTTCATCCACGGGCTGTCCCAAAAATTTCGCAAGGACGTTTCGGATGGCCATACCGTGGGAAACCACGGCCACCGTTTCCCCGTCATGATCCGCCGCGATCTCCAAAATTGCGTTGGAAACGCGGTCACGCAACTGGGTCAGGGTTTCGCCTCCCTCCACCTGCCACCGGGATGAGTTATGATTGAACAGAGTAAGCAGCTCAGGATGTACCTGATTGACACCGGCCCAGGTGTTGTCCTCCCATTCGCCCATGTTCACCTCTCTTAAATCAGAGCGGATACGGAGCTTCAGACCTTTTGCGGCGCAGAGCGCGTTTGCGGTGGTCTTGGCCCGGAACAGGTCGCTGGAGTACACCGCATCCAGTGGAACGTCCGCAAAGCGCTCCTCCAGAGCCTTGATCTGAAGGTGTCCGTTTTCTGTAATCAGGCTGTCATACCAGCCATGAACACGCCGATAAAGGTTTCCCTCGGCTTCGGCGTGACGTATGAGATAAATTCGAGTCATCATTGTTACTCTTTTCCATATATCGTTACCAGGGCAAAACCCCGCCGGTCAGCTCCGCGACCCGCCCATGCCCCTGGCTCTGCGCGATTTGTGTTAACTCATCCCGCACCTTCACAGGCGCGTAGGGATCGGTAAAGCAGGCGGTTCCCACCGCCACGGCCGACGCCCCCGCCAACATCAGCTGGACCGCATCGGAACCGCAGGATACGCCGCCCATACCCAAAATCGGCAGCTTCACCGCGCAGGCCACCTCCCACACCATCCGGACTGCCACGGGCAGAACGGCGGGGCCGGATAAGCCGCCGGTATTCTGGCGCAGAATTGGGCGGCGGGTATTCACATCAATCCGCATTCCACGCAGAGTATTAATGAGCGAAAGCGCATCCGCTCCCGCCTCCGCCACCGCCTTGGCAATTTCCGTAATATCCGTCACATTGGGCGAGAGCTTGACCATCACGGGAACTGTGGAATGGCGCTTGGCCAGCGCGGTTACCTCCGCCGCCAGCTCCGGCTTGGTGCCGTAAGCCAGTCCGCCCGCCTTAACATTGGGACAGGAGATATTGACCTCCACCAGGTCAACCCCGGCGGCGGAAAGCTTCTCGCACATCTCCCCGTACTCCTCAGGCGTATCACCGGAAATATTGGCAATGATTTTCACATCATGCCGGCGCAGCTCCGGAAGCTCCGCCGCGATAAAGGCGTCCACCCCGGGATTCTGCAACCCCACGGAATTGATAATCCCCATCGGGGTCTCCGCGATGCGGGGCGGCGGGTTGCCTTCCCTCCGCCGGGGCGTCAGTCCCTTCACACAGATGGCTCCCAGCTCGCTCAGATCATAAAATGTCCCGTATTCCCGTCCGAATCCGAAGGTGCCCGAAGCCGCCACAATGGGATTTTTCAAGGTCACCCCCGCCAGACAAACCGATTGATCAATCATCCCAGCACACCTCCTCCGCACGGAACACCGGACCGTCCTTGCAAGCATGCCGATAATGCCCGTCGGCGGTTTTGCAGGCACACACCAGACAAGCGCCTACACCGCAGCCCATCCGCTCCTCCATGGACACCTGACAGGGAATTTGAAGCTCCGCCGCAACCGCTGCCACAGACCGCAGCATGGGCTTTGGGCCGCAGGCCAAAATGGCGGAGAACCCGTTCTCCCGTGCTGCCGCCTCCCGCACCAACCCATCTACATAACCATGAACCCCGATACTGCCGTCGTCACTGGCAACCGCCACGGTTTTCGCCGCCTGCTGAAATTCTGAGATCAGCATCGCCCGGTCGGCGGAGCGAAAGCCCAGCGCCGCGTGCACCTCTCCGCCAGAACAGTTTGCGGTGTGGAGCATGGGGGGAACACCGATTCCCCCGCCCACCAGCAACAGCTTTTCCCCTGTCAGGTCAAAGCCATGCCCTAGAGGTCCGAGTACATCCAGCGCCTCGCCCGCCCCGCGGAGAGCCAGCCACCGGGTTCCTTCCCCTCTCACCTCAAACACGATCCGCAGGCGACTCCCATTCACATCACAGATGGAAATGGGACGCCGGAGCAGCAGGCCGTCTCCGCATCGGATATGCACGAACTGTCCCGCCCGGGCCTCCTCAGCGATACGCCCCGCCTCCAGCGTGATGGAGTATGCGTGGGGAGTTAACGGTTCCGCCGCGATGATTTCGCAGATTTTCTGTAACGACATGATATTGCTCCTTCATAAGGGTTTTCTCAGACAATCGTAATATACTGCTTGATATCGTCCCGCATCGCAATCGCGGCGTTGCGCGCCGCCTCCTGGTAGTCCATGCCGTCCTGCCCTGTTTTCTGCCATGCGCACATAATTCCCCGTGAGGAATTAATGATAGCTCCATGGCCGTAACGGTTAAAGGCATATTGCACATCCTCCGCGGTACCTCCCTGAGCCCCATAACCGGGCACCAAAAAAAAGGTATGCTCCAAGCGCTCCCGCAGGGCGCGCAGATCAGAGGGAAAGGTGGCGCCCACCACCGCGCCGATGGCGTTGAATCCGTGCCTGCCCTCGGTTTCACGCCCTAACCGCTGCGCCAGGTCACCCATGACATGATACACCTGACGATCTCCGGCCACCAAATCCTGCAGCTCCATAGCCGACCGGTTGGAGGTTTTAACCAAGACAAACATGCTCTTTTTCTCTGATACACAGTGCTCCAGAAAGGGCTTGATGCTGTCCGAGCCCATATAGCCGTTCACGGTTACGCAGTCCGCGTCAAAGGCCGCAAGCTCCGATCCGCCGATTTTGGTCTTTCCCAGCCACGCCTCGCTGTATGCGGTGGCTGTGGTGCCGATATCGCCGCGCTTAATGTCGGCAATGACGTAAAGCCCTTTCTTATGAGCATAGGCGATGGTGCGCTCCAGCATCTCCATCCCTCTCCAGCCCAACAGCTCATAGTAGGCCGACTGGGGTTTGACTGCGGGGACAATATCGCAGAGCGCGTCCATGAGTCCGCGATTAAATTCAAAAATCGCTTCGGCCGCCGCCTGAAAGGTCTCGCCGTACTGGTTGATGTATCGATTTACGATATAGGGCGGAACATATTCCAGCCGGGCGTCCAGCCCCGCCACCGTGGGATTTTTCAGTTTTCGGATCTGATCCTGCAAGATATCGAATGACAACGTTAGCCCTCCCTGTAAATCATTGCGCCGTCCGCAATGGTAGCATTCACTTTCCCCTTGACCTTAAAACCGCCGAAGGGCGTATTACGTCCCTTGGATACAAAGCGCGCGGGGTCGATCACCCACTCCTCATCAGGATTAAACAGCACCAGATCGGCACTGCCGCCCACCTGAAGCGTCCCCTTGGAAAGCCCCAGAATCTTGGCCGGCTTCACCGTCATGGCCGCAATGACCGCCGGAAGGCTCATATGCCCTTTGTGATACAGCGCTGTCAAGGATAACGCCAGCGAGGTCTCCAGCCCCACCATCCCGCTGGGTGCTTCCGTTAAGGGCCTGGCTTTTTCTTCCGCACTGTGAGGCGCGTGATCGGTCACAATCGCGTCAATGGTTCCATCCCTGAGTCCCTCTAAAACAGCAGCACGGTCGCGCTCTGTGCGCAGAGGCGGATTGACCCTTGCCATGGCTCCGTGAGTCAGGATTGCCTCCTGTGTCAGGGTAAAATACTGCGGACAGGTTTCACATGTGATGGAAACGCCGCGCCGCTTAAACTGACGCACAATCTCCACCGTATTCGCGGTTGAAACATGGCAGATATGCACCGAAGCTCCCGTTTCCTCCGCCAGCATGGCGTCCCTCATCGCCATCAGTTCCTCCGCGACGGCAGGACGCCCTGGAATGCCAAGCTTTCTCGAAATCTCTCCCTCGTTCACCGCATAATTCCCAACCAACCCAGCATCCTCGCAGTGGGACAGGACAGGCATACCAAGCTGCCCCGCCGCCAGCAGCGCCTGCCGCACCAACAGCGCGCTTTGGACGGGCACTCCGTCGTCGGACAGCGCCGGAGCACCCGCCGCCTTCAGCGCGGAGGCATCGGTCAGGGTCTCTCCCCCCTGCCCCACCGACACGGCGGCAATGGGAAACACATGAATGCCGCAGGCCGCCTTTTCCCGCACCATACGGACAAGCTCCGGCGTGTCAATGACCGGCCTTGTGTTGGGCATGCAGGCCACAGAGGTAACTCCGCCCCGCGCCGCCGCGGCACAGCCGGAAGCAATAGTTTCCTTGTATTCAAAGCCGGGCTCGCGCAGATGCACATGGATATCCACAAGCCCCGGTGCAGCACAGCAGCCGGCGGCGTCAATCACTTGCGCCCCATCGGCCTGTAAACACGTCCCAATGGCCGCAATACGTTCGTTTTGAATCAGAATATCCTCCTGCCTTTCCGTTCCCTCAACCGGATCGACAAGCACAGCATTTTTGATTAATATATTCAAAAAGGTTCCTCCAGCATCTTTGCCTGATTTCATCGTTCAACGCAGTTCATGAATCAACAAAAATATTATAAAGGATTACACTACTTTTATCAACGTATTTTTCCGTCTTTCTGGGCATACTACCACTGCAACTTACAGTAAAGGAGGAATTTTAATGAATCAATACAGAGTATGGCGCGGGATTGGCGCAGGTGTGCTTGCGGGCGCCGCCGTTGGACTGTTAATGACTCCCGCCCACTCTTCCCGGGGTGGCCGTCATGGAGCCGGAAAAGCTATGCGTACCGTCGGTAATATGATTGACAGCATTACCGACGTCATGCGGTAAACTATCAAACTATGTTCTTAACAGGATGGAGCATCCACCCTGTCAGGCGCATTCATTCAGGTAAGCCATTCCAAAAAAACGCCTGGGAAAAGCAGCTCTTTCCCAGGCGTTTTTTGATTTGATCAAAGCAACGGTTCAAGCCGTATGGCACATGGCTTACTCAGGATTGAGGTTTTGTCCGAATCAGCCGGTCTCCTCAGCGGCAGTTCCATTCGCTCCCGCAGCAATCTCCGCGGCCGGCGTATCCGCTCCGGAATCATCTATGGTGGCATTATCATTGGTCGACAGCTCTTTTTTCAGAATGGTAATAACCACACGCCTGTTTTTCGCTTTATTCTCGACGGTATCGTTAGGCGCTACGGGCCTGTATTCGCCATAACCCACCGACGCCATTTTTTCCGGGGACAGCCCGCAGGCAACCAACCTCCGCCACACATTAGCGGCGCGTTTGGTGCTCAAATCCATATTATCTTCATAATACTGGGTATGTATTTTGTCGGAATCGGTGTGCCCTTCCACTAAAATATAAGAATAGGGCAGCTGCGTCAAGAGATATCCAATCTTATCAATAATCGTGTTGGCATCGCCATTGAGCACCGCGCTGCTTTTGGCAAACAGGACGTTGTCGGCAAATGAAATCGCAATTCCCTTTTCCTCCAGCGAAACCGTTACACTTTGGGTCAGTTGATTTTCTTCCAGAAGCGTCATGAGCGCATCATAAAAGTTCTGATACTGGACGTCCTGCGTCCCTGACCCCTCCGAATCAGACTCACCGGTGTCGGTGGAGGAAATCGCGTTGTCGATCACCCCGATCATGCCTGAATCCAGCACCGAGTCACTGGAATCCAGCGAGCCGTCTTCGGATGATGAGCTTCCACCGCCGCTGCTGCTGCTTTCGATCGCGGCCTGCGATGTTGATATCGAACTGAATCCGATTCTGAGGGATTCCGCCACCTGCTGAAATTGGGTCACATCGGCCTTACTCGAAGCATAGAGAATAATAAACAAAATCAGCAGCAGGTTCATGAGGTCGGAATAGGTTAACAACCACCGTTCGCTTGTATCCTTTTCCACCTTAGGCTTCTTGGCCATTCGCTGTACAACCACCTTTCAGGAGATAAAATCTCATTTTTCCGCGACAGCATCCTTATCCTTTCCCTTGCCGCCGTTATCGCCACCGATTCTGGCCTCAAGGCTCTCTCTCAGGCGGGAAGGTGCCACACCGTCTTGAATGAGAAGTAAGCCATCAATAATGACTTCAAAATATTCCCGTTCCATTTCCATAACGGATTTGATATGGCTGGCCATGGGCAGCCACAGCAGGTTCGCGGAGCCGACGCCATACATGGTCGCGATAAACGCGGTCGCGATTTTTCCGCCCAGCGTATCCATATCGCTCATATCGCGCAAAATACTGACCATGCCCATAACGGTACCGAGAACGCCCATGGTGGGCGCGGTTCCGCCCATGCCTTCAAAAACAGCGGCCGCACCTTCCAGCTCCCGGTCCTTTGCGTCGATTTCGCTTGACAAAACATCACGCAAAAAATCCGGCTCGACACCATCAGCCAGAAAATTCAGACCTTTTTGAATAAACGCGTCCTCGCTTTTTTCCGCGGCCGCTTCCAGCGCCAGCAAGCCATCACGCCGGGCAATGTTGGCAATTTCAAAAAGCTGATCGACCAAAGCCCCATAGTTCCTGGGCTTATAGGTGAACACCACCCTGACCGCCTTTGGAATTTGCTTAACCCGGCTCATTGGATTTCCCATAAACATAATGCCGAAAGTTCCGCCGAACACGATCGCCGCGGCAGAAATTTTGATCAGCGACGATAAAACGCCCTCTTCCTCCAGGTACCCAAACACAATGCCGCCAAATCCCACAATGATACCAATCAGATATGCAATATTCATATTTGCTCCTCCGTGTGCAGGTTTTACCATTCTCTCTGCTTGTCCGCCGTGAAGCGACCCAGAAAGAATGGCAGGATTTCTTTTCTTTTATTGATTGTTTTCTAATTTTTTACCAGGAACCCGCTACCATGTAGAAAACAGTAATCGCAACGCTTAAATTTCTCTAAGTATACCATTAAAGTAACTTAAATGGAATAGGAAATGCAGAAAAATAAGGTAAATAACTAAAAAAAACCGTTTCCTGTCGAATCAGCGGTGATAGATGTAGGGTGATTTTATTTTATGGTGATAATTCCCTTTCATTTCAATTACTGTACGCTGAAATCTTGTATCGAATGTTCAGCTTCTTCCTGTTTTTCTTGTTTCACTTCAATCTGTCCCTCAGTTTTTTCTACGTGTTTCTCCAGTGTTCGTCCCTTGATGCAGATTTACGTTTTCAGAAAACCCCCAGTATATTCGTAACATGTTCCGTTTGAGTCCCATATATTAGTGTAGGGAAAGTTTGTTGCCCTACGCTTATTATTTTGGAGGATCTCTTCATGACTGATAACCAAATTGCGCTTAATCAGCTTCCGATCGGCAAAAAAGCAAACGTTTCTGCCTTGACATCTGACGGCGATACCAGAAGACGGATGCTTGACCTCGGAGTCATCAACGGAACCGAAATTGAGGCGCTCTACAAAAGCCCGTCTGGAAATCCCGTGGCTTATTTCATCAGAGGGGCCGTCATCGCCCTGCGTTCCGACGTATCGGAGCAAATCATCGTATCTGCGCCATAAATCAAAAGCGGAGCAGTAAAAAGCTTGGCTTGGCCTACATAACAGGCGAATCATCAAGTGCTTTCTCTGCTCCGCTATTTTCATTTTTTCAGGAGGATTCACATGGGCCTAACCAATACATCGACGGGAGCGGGTGTTTTAAGTCACTGCGGCCTACATATTGAAAAGGAAACAGAGCAAGATAAAATTGTGGCCTTGGCCGGAAATCCGAACGTTGGGAAAAGCACGGTATTCAACGGTCTCACAGGACTCAATCAGCATACGGGCAACTGGCCGGGAAAAACCGTTGTAAACGCGCAGGGAACGTATCGGCATCAAGATACGAATTTTATCATGGTGGATATTCCGGGAACCTATTCTCTGATGGCAAACTCAACCGAAGAAGAAATTGCCCGGGATTTTATCTGCTTTGGCGAGGCTGATGCCGTGGTGGTGGTTGCGGATGCCACCTGCCTGGAACGGAATCTGAATCTGGTGCTCCAAACCATGGAAATTACCGACAGAGTCGTGCTGTGCGTCAATTTGATGGATGAAGCGGCAAAGAAAAAAATCCGTATTGATCTGCCCCGCCTCGCTTCCCTTTTGGGCATTCCTGTGGTCGGCGCCAGCGCAAGAGCGGGAAAAGGCCTGGATCGTCTGATGGACACGGTCGGCGGCCTCACAGGCAGCGCGGCAACATTAAATCCGCTGCGCGTGGAGTACGGTGAGGAGATCGAAGCCGCCATTGCCCTGGTAGAGTCTGAAATCACAGACGTTTTGCAGGGGCGCATCAACACCCGGTGGGCCGCACTGAAGCTGCTCGACGGGGACGACAGCCTGCTGGGTTCCTTGGAACACTATCTTGGCTTTGACCCAACACAAAACACAGAAATCTCGCAAGTGATTGCGCAAGCAAGGTACTTACTGGAGGAAGCGGGGATCCCGGCTGATCAGTTCAGGGATCAGGTCGTCACCAGAATTGTGAAAACCTGTGAGGTCATCAGCCGGGATGTTGTTACATTTGAAAAAAAAGAATATGTTGCGCGGGACCACAGAATCGATCAAATCCTGACCTCAAGACTAACCGGAATTCCAATCATGATCGCACTGCTGTTCTTGATCTTTTGGATCACCATTACGGGTGCAAACGTCCCGTCCAGTCTTCTTGCCGCGGGGCTATTTTCTCTGGAAGAACCAATCTCCCAGTTCTTCCTGTGGCTATCGGCGCCGGATTGGCTGCGCGCAATCGTGGTGGACGGCGTATTCCGGACACTGGCATGGGTGATCTCTGTGATGCTGCCGCCTATGGCAATCTTTTTTCCGCTGTTTACATTATTGGAGGATCTGGGCTATCTGCCGCGTGTCGCGTTTAATCTGGATAACTTTTTCCGTAAGGCTCACGCACATGGAAAGCAGGCTCTTACCATGTGCATGGGGTTCGGGTGCAACGCCTGCGGCGTCATCGGATGCCGTATCATTGACTCGCCCCGCGAACGCCTGATTGCAATTCTGACAAACAACTTTGTACCCTGCAACGGAAGGTTCCCGACGCTGATTGCCATTATTACCATGTTTTTTGCCGGAACTGTGGGAGGCGCGTTTCAATCTGTTGTTTCTACCCTGATGCTGACCGGCACAATCGTGCTTGGCGTTGCCATGACACTTTTCATTTCCAGTCTTCTCTCCAAAACGATTCTGAAAGGTATGCCTTCTTCCTTTCATCTGGAGCTCCCGCCATACCGCCGTCCTCAGGTAGGTAAGGTCATCGTGCGCTCCATCCTGGACAGAACGATTTTTGTGCTCGGCCGGGCGGTTATGGTCGCGGCGCCGGCAGGTATTGTCATCTGGATCCTTGCCAATATTCATGTGGGAGATTTCAGTATTCTTGCCCACTGTGCCGGCTTTCTTGACCCGTTTGCCAAACTGCTTGGTTTAGACGGATATATCCTGATGGCATTTATCTTGGGGTTTCCGGCCAATGAAACGGTGGTCCCCATTATCATCATGAGCTACATGGCAACCGGAAAACTAACCGACCTGGAAAGTATGTCTGAGCTTCATATGTTATTTGTCAACCACGGCTGGACCTGGCTGACGGCAGTATGCACCATGCTGTTCTCGCTGATGCACTGGCCCTGCGGGACCACCTGCCTGACCATTCGCAACGAAACACAAAGCCTCAAATGGACGCTTGTCTCTTTTGCAATTCCAACCATCACCGGCATGGCCATATGCATCCTTGTGGCAAATACAGTCCGGATGCTTGGACTTGTGTAAATCATCAAATGAAATGTATGGAAACAGACGTGATCAACCACTGATGCGTCAAAAAAGCACAGAAAACCACCGGTCAAATCGCAACGATCAGCCGTCACCAGTGGTTTCTGTGCCGGGCGCGTGAGAGGTAAGCATCAGCCCCCACTCCCGCGCCCTGATTCTATGGTATTATTCGGACGCCTCCTCGGCGGCTTTGGACTGCGTGGGAGCATCCTGCTTTGCGCCCAGATAGTTGGGGAGATTCATGCCCGCCATATCGAACATATCGCTCATCGGCGGGATGCTCTTCATCAGCCCGGAGACAAAGCCCGCAGTGGCGTTTTTGCCTTCCTTGCCTTCGCCGCCGTCCCAGACCGTAACCTTGTCAATCTTAATGCCCTTGACCGCCTCAACCTGGATTTTCAACAAGTCCTCCATTTTATCAGCCAGCATCAACCGCAGAGCCGCGTCGGGATCGCCTCCCGCGGCCAATACGACCTCTCGCAGACCTTCCGCCTGTTTGGTGAGCATCGCCTGCATACCGGTCGCCTCGGCCTGCATTTTCATCATAATCGCATCCGCCTCACCCTTTGCCTTGCGGCGGATTTGTTCGGCCTGGGCCTCCGCTTCCAGCTCCAGCTGACGTTTCGCAATTTCGGTTTTGACAATGATGTCCGCCTCTGCTGTGGCCTTTTCACGGGCAAAACGGGCCGTCTCAGCTTTCTGCTCCGCGGCATACGCCTCCTCCAGAGCCTGCGCCGCGGCTATTTTTTCAGCAGCGGTTGCAATGCGCAGCGCTTCCGCTTCCTTTTCCCGGCGGGCGGCATTGGACATGGAGACCTGAATCTGTGCCTCGTTTTCACCCTGTATGGCAGAGGAGTCGGCCTGCGACACCTGGACGCGCTGGTCGCGGCGGGCGTTGGCCTCACCGATGGAACCGTCCCTGTCCTTCTCGGCCACGGTCTTTTTCGCGTCGTTGATGGCTTTCGCGGCAGCCTCCTTACCAAGGGCGGCGATGTATCCCGATTCATCGGAAATATCGGTGACGTTGACGTTGATCAGGCGCAGACCGATTTTCTTCAGCTCGCCCTCCACGTTGCGGGAGACGGCCTCCAGGAACTTGTCGCGGTCGGTGTTGATTTCCTCAATGTCCATGGTCGCGATGACCAGGCGCAGCTGACCGAAGATAATATCCTTCGCCAGTTCCTGAATTTCAGAAAGCTTCAGGCCCAGAAGGCGTTCCGCGGCGTTCTGCATAATACCGTTTTCCGTGGAAATACCCACAGTAAACCGGGATGGCACGTTGATGCGGATGTTTTGGCGGGAGAGCGCATTTTCCAGATCCACAGAAATGGAAAGCGGGGTCAGATCCAGAAAGTCGTAGGACTGCACCACAGGCCAGATAAAGGCCGCACCGCCGTGGATACAGCGGGCGGAACGGGTGGTTCCGTCATTATTGCTGCCCACCAGACCATAAATAACCATCACTCTGTCCGACGGGCATTTTTTGTACCGAGTTATAATCAGAATTACCAGTGAAAAAAGAAGCAATGCGACGACACAGGCTAAGATTAAAGCTGCCATATCATGTTTCCTCCTAAAATATTTTTTATGTGAATCCCTCTCCGGGAGTACACACCATAACTTGGGCTCTGCTCTACTTTTTTGTAACAACCAGAATATTTTTTCCCGATAGTCCAACCACGGTGATCTCGTTGCCGGTGGGAATGGGTTCCGGATCATCGGTGACGGCGTCCGCCTCCGATACCTGCTCTTGAATCATAATGCTGATTTTCCCCGCACCCTCACGGGCGGCAGGAATGGTCAGATAAACAGTTCCAGAAACACCAAGGGCATTTCGCGGATCCATTGTCCCATCATACTGAAGCTGCATGGCCACTTTGAGCAGGACGGCAATCAGCACCATACCGCAGAATCCCATGGCGGCGCCCAGAAGCAGCGCAGGAAAGAAGTGCAGTCCCATCTGGAGCAGCCAAAGAGAGCCCCAGCCAAAAATCGAGAAAAAGGCAATTGTACCTCGCAGCGTCAACAGATGCAGTCCCGCGAACAGTCCATCGTGGGCCGCGGCACTGTCGCTCGGGGTGTAGTAGTTGTCAATATTAATGATATCCTCATGAGGATTGCCCCAGTCGTGCCCGTCCATGGAGGAGTCCACATCCCCTCCGCCTGAGCTCACTTCGCCGGGACCGTGTATGCCAAACAGGAGCAGCAGTGTCTGCACAACCATCAGCAGCGTCGCTGGAATTGCCACACAAAACAACACTTGCTCCAGTCCGGACAGCGAAAGCCACCACGCATTCATTCCGTCATCTCCTTCAATTTCAATTCCGCCTCACTTCTCAGACGTGCGGCCGTATGGGCGGTCAGCATCACCCAAAGCCCCTGCGCTACCCGCTCCCGGGCACCTGGAAAAGGAGCCTCATATGATTGCAACGCCTCCGCACACCAATTTTTCCATTGATCGCGCCCGCCCTGAGACTCCGCCTCCATCCGCGCCGCAACCTGATCAAAGCAGCAATAAAGACGGAAGTCATCAATAATATCGTCCGTTTCATCATCCAGAACGCCATTGAGGTAGGACAGCAGGCTGCATATCTTCTCAATACGCAGGCTGTCTTTTAACAAGTTGATCATCACGATACGGCAAAACTGTTTTTTGGAATACCGCTTACTCAGCGGCGGGGATACAAACCCGCGTTTCACCCAATTTTGAATGATGTAAGGTTCTAAGCCGGTCAGCTGCGCCACCTGTGACAGAGTAAGCCCCCCCGCAAGGAATAACGGCGAGAGAAGCTGTTCCGCCGCGTTTTCGCGGGATGAATCAACCTCTATCGTGGTGCCGGGCAGTAAACGTATCATTTTCGCTCCCTCCTTTGCTGCTATGCCGTAATCATATTACGCGGTCAGCTGATTGTCAATAGGGATTAAATGATTTAATCAATATTTAATGATTGACCAGATACCGCCAATCCCTCTGAGCGGAATACGGCTTGCCACACGGTTATTTGCTGTGCTATAATATTGTCATGTGAATCACATAAAACACACAAAATCCGACAGTCTGAGAGAATTTCTTTCCACTATAAAGCAAGAAAAGGGTACCGGGTGATACAGATGAAGACAATCGAAGAGGTTCGTGAATGGTTCAAAGCAGACCACTATGCCCACGCCTGCGGCGTTTGGATTGCCGAGGTTGCCGACGGTTACGCCAAATGCACATTACAAGTGGAGAATCGCCACTTAAACGCGGCGGGAACGGTGATGGGGGGCGCACTGTTTACCATGGCGGACTTCACCTGCGCTGTTGCCGCCAACTGGAACAGAGGCGTTACGGTCACCATTGACGGACAGATCAACTTTCTCGGTGCGGCCAAGGGCGGAATCCTGACCGCCGAGGCGCGAAGGCGCAAGGATGGACGTACCCTCGGCCACTATGAAGTCACGATCGTATCGGAGCACAATGCCGCTGTCGCCACCGCGGTCTTTAACGTGTTCCAAAAGAGCTGAACCGTATTGTCCCACGCGCTGACAGCTGACGCCTCTGAACTCTCAGAGGTGTTTTTTCAAGCGTGCGGAGACTATATTGATTGACCGAATCAGCCGTTGTCTATTGAGAGGAGCATTGGAACAATCATAATATGTCATTTAAAAATAAAACCACTCTGATTCTGGAGTGCCTGACGGGAATCAAACGTTTTTTTGCCGTATCCATCGTGTGCTCACTGTTCAGCCTGATCTGTACCGCGCTGATTCCGCAGATCATCAGTGTCACGGTAAATTCTCTTGTGGGCGCAACGGGTACAGGCTTATCTCAAAGAATCGCGGAGCTTTTTGGAACGGACCGTATCCTCGATCATCCGGTTTCCGGTCTGCTGGCGGTTTCCGGTTCCATTTTAGTGATCGCGCTGCTCGGAGGAATCATGACCTATGGGCAGAAAAACATGCTGGCAAAAGGCTCCGAAGCTTTTGTCAAGCGCATCAGGGACAACCTGTTTGCTCATATTCAAAGACTTCCCTTCGCCTGGCATTCCGCAAACCAGACCGGCGATATTATTCAGCGGTGCACCTCCGATGTGGAGGTCATTCGCAATTTTGTCTGCACACAGTTGACAGAGGTCATCCGTACGGTCATTCTGGTTGCCGTGGATCTATCCATCATGTTCTCTATGAATCTGCGGCTCTCCATCCTCTCCTGCATTTTTCTGCCGCTGATCATGGTGGCTTCCGTGGTCTTCTTCGGCCAAATCGCGTCTCGGTTCGAACGCGCGGACATAGCGGAGGGCGAGCTGACCAGCGTGGTGCAGGAAAATCTGACGGGCGTGCGTGTGGTACGGGCGTTTGGACGGGAGCAGTTCGAAATTGAGCGGTTTGATGAAAAAAACCGCTTGTTTTCCGGGCTGTGGATTCACCTGGGCAAGACCATGTCCGCCTTCTGGGCCATGGGTGATTTTTTAACCAGCCTTCAGCTCATGGCGGTAGTGGTGGCCGGCACCTGGGAAACCGTCAACGGAACACTGACGCTGGGTGAATTTCTGGCGTTTATCTCTTACAGCGCCAGCCTGGCATGGCCGGTCAGAGGTCTTGGCAGAGTTCTGTCTGAAATGAGCAAGGCAGGGGTTTCCATTGAGCGTGTGGGATATATTTTAAATTCGCCCGCGGAAACCGATGCCGAAGATACTGTTGACGCGCCCATCACGGGAGACATTGTCTTTCATAATGTCAGCTTTGATTATGACGGAGCTCAAGTGCTCCGCAACGTCAGCTTTACCATTCCGAAGGGCAAAACCTTTGCCATTCTGGGGCCAACCGGCTCAGGCAAGAGCACCCTCGTGCATCTGCTGGACAGGCTTTATGACTTGAAGTCCGGTCAGGGCAGCATCACCATCGGCGGCGTGAATATCAACGATTTTGACCGCCGCCGCCTGCGCCGCCAGATTGGAATTGTTCTACAGGAGCCATTTCTATTTTCGCGGACAATTTTGGAGAATATTACCGTGACCCGCCCTTCCGCACAGCAGGAGGAGGTTCGGCGCGCGGCTGAAATCGCCTGCGTGGACGAGGCCATCTCAGAACTGAACCACGGTTATGACACCGTGGTGGGGGAGCGCGGCGTAACCCTCTCCGGCGGACAAAAGCAGCGGGTGGCAATTGCCCGGATGCTGCTGCAAAAAACACCCATTATGATTTTCGACGATTCCCTCTCCGCGGTGGACACAGAAACCGACGCAAATATCCGCGCTGCCTTAAAGCGTGAAATTCAGGACGCCACGGTCATTCTCATCTCCCACCGCATCACCACTCTGATGCAGGCTGACTGTATCCTGGTTCTGGAGCACGGGAAACTATCAGATATGGGAACCCATAAGGAACTTTTGTCGCGTCCCGGGCTTTACAAAGACATTTTTGAGATTCAGATGAGCAGCGATGACCGCACGCTGTTGAAGGGAGGCGTGACGGATGGCAGCCTATGACGAACAGGACTTTACCATGTCGTTTGATCTGCGCATCTGGAAACGGCTCCGGATTTTCCTCCAGCCATACCTGGGCACGGTTGCGCTCATCATTGGGTTTAACCTGATCTGCGCCCTTGTGGATATTGCGCTTCCGCTGTTTCAGCGCTACGCGGTGAATGAACTGATCGGACACCAGACAGTGAAAGGGCTTTTACCCTTCGCGCTTACCTACCTGTTGGCCATCATCGTCCAATCACTGGCTGTCATTGTCTTCGCCCAGGGCTCCATGCGGCTGGAAATGGGATTGGGCAGAGATATGAAGCGTGCGCTGTTTGTCCATCTTCAGGAGCTCTCTATCGCGTACTACAACGTCACGCCGGTGGGCTATCTGCTGACCCGTGTCATGAGCGACACGGACCGTATTTCGGCGCTGCTGGCTTGGCAATTGCCCGATATCCAGTGGTCTGTGGTCTATGTATTGGGCAGCCTGATTGCCATGCTGCTGCTCAACTGGAAGCTGGCCATACCCGTTTTGCTGATCGTTCCCGTGCTGGCCGTGCTCACCGGCTATTTTCAGAATAAAATTCTGCACTGGAACCGCAAGGTCAGAAAGAGCAACTCCAAAATCACAGGCGCATTCAATGAAGGTATTATGGGTGCCAAGACATCGAAAACTCTGGTAATTGAAGAGTCCAACAGCACGGATTTTCAGAAACTAACCAAAGAAATGCGTACTTCCGGCATCGCTGCCGCACGGCTCAGCGCGATCTACGTCCCTCTGGTGCTGTTCTGCTCCACTATGGCGGTTTCCGTTGTACTGGTCAGAGGCGGTTTTATGGTTCTGGACGATGCGTTGGCCCTTGGTACGCTGTCCGCTTTTATCTCTTATGCGGTGGGTATTTTCGAACCGATTAAAACCACCGCGTCCAATATTGCGGATTTCATCTCCCTCCAGGCATCCATCGAGCGGGTCACCGGGCTGCTGGATCAGGAGGTCACAGTCCGGGACCGCCCCGAGGTAATCGCGCGTTATGGCGACAGCTTCCATCCCAAGCGCGAAAATTGGGAGCCGCTGATCGGTGATATTGAATTTCGTGACGTTACATTCCAGTATCCGGACGGAAACGAAACCGTGCTCACTCGATTTTCTCTGACAATTCCGGCCGGAACTACCGTTGCTCTTGTGGGGGAAACCGGGGCGGGAAAAAGCACTCTCATTCATTTGGTCAGCCGTTTTTATGAGCCAACACAGGGAAGCATTCTGATTGACGGACGGGATTACCGGGAAAGAAGCCAGCTTTGGCTGCACTCCAATATTGGGTATGTACTGCAAAATCCTCACCTGTTTTCCGGAACGGTCATGGAAAACATCCGCTATGGCCGTCTGAATGCCACGGATGAGGAGGTTATAGCCGCTGCGCGGAGTGTTTCAGCGGATTCAGTGGTGGAAAAACTGCCTAACGGCTGGCAAAGTACTGTTGGCGAAGGAGGCGATCAGTTGTCCACCGGTGAAAAACAACTGATCTCGTTTGCGCGGGCAGTTCTGGCCGATCCGAGAATTTTCATTTTAGATGAAGCCACCAGCTCAGTGGATACTCAGACAGAGCAGTTGATCCAGAACGCAATCTCTTACTTGCTGCGGAATAGAACATCCTTTATCATAGCCCACAGACTCTCCACCATCCGTCACGCGGATCTCATTCTTGTGGTAAAAAATGGGCTTATTGTGGAGCAGGGACAGCATTCGGAACTCCTCAGAAACCGCGGATATTATTATGAACTTTACAGCAACC
>Ga0316604_10000700_pt1 | contig 36675 bp, 19 predicted proteins | sample OWC_soil_day20_C_FD_207650 | JGI IMG/M metagenome (GOLD analysis project Ga0316604, IMG submission 207650) | Wetland soil microbial communities from Old Woman Creek delta, Ohio, United States - OWC_soil_day20_CT | ecosystem: Environmental > Terrestrial > Soil > Wetlands | place: USA: Ohio... | reverse complement strand
CCGAAATCCGCGGCGATGCCATGCAGATGCTGGGCGGCCGTCAGGGCATGGGTGCCCCGGCGGGCGGCGGCGGTGGTGGTGGCGGTTACGACAACGAGTCGACCGATTACGCGCCGGCGCCGGCCAAGAACAAGCCGAAGCCTTCGTTCGACGATCTGGGCGACGATATCCCGTTCTGAAATATACCTAAGTAGTAGACGTAAACAAACCCAGACAGGTTGATTGCCTGTCTGGGTTTTTTGTTGTTTACGTGTTTTTTTGTTGTGCTAATATTCTTGTATAGGATGTACCTATTATTAATCGTTAATAGGTTGCGTTGGTGCAGCTCCGCGATTATTAATCGCGAGTAGCCGCAAGCCCGAAGGGCGCGCAGCCGCGAAGCGGCGGAGGGAGCATGGCGAGAAGCAGGAAATTATTTGACGAAGCATTCTTAGAGCGACTTCGTGGGGTACCTGTTCTCGATGCGCTGAGTGGTTTGGGGCTGTACTGGAAACTTGATCCAAGCTTTCAGCCGGTGAAAAGCGCTAATACAAAGCGCCTTTACGTAAGCGTTGGATTGAGCGTGGTCGAGGTGCTACTTACCGACGAGAAATGGTTCGACCCTAGGCTTAACATCGGTGGAGGTGGCTGTATTGACTTGACGATGCATTTGCTTGAGTTGGATTTTGTTCATGCGGTTAAAGCATTGTCCAAATATTCACTTGATGAGCGTCATCCGTGATTCAGTCCGGGTATCAGGTTAAGACGGTGGTAGCGCTTAACGGTGAGAGGTTGCCGATCCTAGTGGGATCGGATGGATTGCCGTTGTTCGAGCCAACGCTCTTTGCTTTGACGGAAATTAGGGCCAAAAATCGCGCGGCAAATACGATTGGCAATTCTTTGCGCGCAATCTTAGTCTTCTACCTGTTTATTGATATCCATGGCATCAATCTGAGAGAGCGCTTAACCGAGGGGCGTCTGCTTTCGATGGGTGAGATTGAGGATCTAGTGCGACTGTGTAGGTTGCCGATCAGGGAAATTCATTCAGCATCAAGTACGGACGATACTGCTTCGGTCCCAGGCCTGGTTGTTCCAATTGAGAAGTATCGGCAACGTGTGACTACTAAACTCATCAGTGAGATCGTTCCGGCATTTGCGGCAACTCGCTTGCGTTGTATCCGCGATTACCTGAAATGGCTCGTTTCGGACAGGTCGTCACGGGAGGGGGTCGGGAGTGAGCACAGAACTGCACTTGATGCGGCAGGGCGGTTTGCTTTTGGTGCGATAGATGCGCGACTTCCAGTCGGTGATAGCCGTAGTTATTTGGGGGGGAGAGAGGGGCTTGCTCCTGATTCGGTAAAGGAGTTGCTGCGCGTTATTGATCCCGATTCCGCGGATAACCCTTGGCAGGATGAACATTCTCGCTTTAGGAATGAATTGATCATACTCTGGCTCTATTTCCTCGGCGTGCGAAGAGGAGAGCTGCTGGGCGTTCGTATTTCTAATATCGATTTTCGAAAAGGATCGGTCCTCATCGCAAGGCGTGCCGACGATCCTACAGATCCACGTAGGGATCAGCCCAATGTAAAGACGAGAGCACGAGAGATTCCTTTGTCTCAGTTGCTTCAGGACAAGACAAGCGCTTACGTAGTGAAGTATCGGTCAGCATTCCAAGCCGCTCGGAAGCATGATTTTTTGCTTGTGGCTTCTGATAGTGGCGCTCCACTATCAATCCCCTCTTTTGCCAAGATTTTCAATGTTCTTCGCGCAAAGTGCCCTAGCCTACCTCGGAATTTGTTTGCTCATCTGCTTCGGCATACGTGGAATGATCGATTTTCTGAAGAAATGGATAGGAGAGGCGTAGGAGAGGAAACGGAGAAGAAAACTAGATCGTATTTGATGGGGTGGTCGGAAACGTCAGGGACTGCTGCAACTTATACACGTAGGCATGTCCGCAAAAAAGCGCAAGAAGCTTCGTTGAAGATGCAAACGGATATGGTTCAGAAAGGCAAAGGCGATGTCTAATGCTGTCGCTATTCAGGCTCCACTAATTGCAGGTGCAACGCTTCCTGATGTCCTTAGAACGCGTAACGGGGCAATGATTTTTCCAAATCTCGATCAATGGGTTTACAGGGATAGCTCGGCGACAGTAAATCTGGATTTCACTTCTCTTTGTGCGACACCTGATCTGGTTGCTTCTGCGAAAAGTGCTTTGGTTTGGTACGCGGAAAATAGATCCCCATATCACCTGTCGAATATGTTTTTCTATCTCGCATTTTTCTTTCGGCAGAGAGCGGATAGTACGGGGCTGCCTGTATCGATGATCACACCAGAATCGATCCTAAGTTATCGTTCTTGCCTGCGAAATCGCGATAGCTATTACCTGGGTAGTCTCTCTGGCTTTCTCCAGAAATGGCATTCGCTGAACCTTCATGGCGTAACCGATGATGCCATTGCCCTCTTGAAACAACTGAGGATCAAGGGAAACAAGAAGGGCGAAGCTGTTCTGACAATGGACCCAGAGAACGGACCGTATTCTGATATCGAGTTTGCATCCATCTACGATGCGCTGGAATCCTCTTATGAGACCGGTGTAACTGAGTTGGGTGATTACATTTTGACGTGGCTCTTCATGGCGCTGGGACAAAGGCCAATCCAGTATGCCGCTCTAAAGGTTTGTGACTTTGTCGTTGGAACTACTAAAGATGGATCTGCTGTTTATACCTTGAGAGTTCCTCGGGCCAAGCAGCGAGGACAGTTGTCGAGGGGGGCGTTCAAGGACCGTGTTCTCATCGCACATCTTGGCGAAAAACTTGTTCGACTTCGAGACCAGGTAAAAAAAGAATTTCAATCCATTTTGATAGACACTGAGCAGGCACCGCTCTTTCCGGCGAAGCGTTCCCGAAAGAATGAGCCACAAGGCTTTGAATATCACAGAACCGCCCAGTCTTTGGCTGATACCCTCGAAAGGGTAGTGAGCCGTTTACTTCTTACGTCGGAGCGGACTAGCAAACCGATTCACATTACGGCGACCCGTTTTCGTCGAACATTGGGTACTCGCGCTGCTGTCGAGGGGCACGGTGAGTTGGTTATTGCCGAATTACTTGATCATACGGACACGCAGAATACAGGTGTTTATGTGCAAGCTGTGCCGACAATTGTTGAGCGTATTGATCGGGCGATTGCGTTGCATCTGGCGCCACTAGCACAGGCCTTTGCCGGATTGATCATTGAAGACGAATCGCAGGCATCACGTGCTGGCGACAAGTCCAGCAGGATATGTGATCCGAGATACGATGCCTCGATGAAACCGATGGGGAACTGTGGAAAACACGGTTTCTGTGGGCTATTAGCGCCAATTGCTTGCTACACCTGCCGTAGCTTTCAGCCATGGCTCGATGGTCCACACGAAGCGGTACTTGAGCACCTTATTGATGAGCGGGAAAGATTGCTTGCAGGAAGCGATGTGCGTATTGCCTCCATCAACGATAGGACAATCCTGGCTGTAGCTGAAGTGGTTAGACGGTGCGATGAGATGCGTAACGGTAGAGAGGTTGTCGGAAATGTCTGACGTGATTCTCTTTCGGCCAAAAGCGGAGCTTGATGCAGCGGGAAATCTCGCTGGCTTTATTGAGTCCTGTCGAAATGATCTGACAGTTTTTGGTGCTGACCTGGATTTCGAAGCCAATGTTTGGGATGTTACAGATGCTCTTGACCTAAAAGGACACGGCAAGAAAAGACAACGTATGGTCTTCCGTGTCTTGGTTACTGGGCCAGACCAAGCGGAGGCTTGGATGGACGATAGATTTCGTCCGTTCGCTAAAGCCTATATGCGCTACATGCATGGATTTCGTCCAACCAAAATCATTGGTATTCGATTGGCAGCGTTGCGTGTATTGGAGTCTGCGCTGTCAGAAAATGGCTTGGTTCCTGATCCAATTCGAATAGACACGCTCATTCTGAATCGTGCAGCGCAAATGATTGTTGATCGTTACAGCGAAGTGGCGGCATATCGAATTGGCGGGCAGTTAGAGATGGCAAGTGAATTTCTTGCAGATAATCGTCTAACCTCGGTGCCGACCAGATGGCGGAATCCGATCAAACGTCCGGGAGACGCGGTTCGAGTGGGTAAAGAATTCGATGCGCGCCGTCAGGAGAAAATGCCAACAGAAGCGGCGTTGGATGCGTTGTCGAAGGTGTTTCGTCTCGCAGCAGAGCCTGCCGACATAATTCTAAGTTCGGTTGCCGCCATCCTGTGTTCAGCGCCAGATCGGGTTAGTGAAGTTCTGATTCTTCCTGATCTCTGTGAGGTTCATCAAAGCGCAGGTAAGGGCAAAGCGGATTCTTACGGCCTACGATGGTGGCCAGCAAAAGGTGCTGATCCGATGGTGAAATGGATCGTCCATTCAATGGCAAGTATTGCTAAAGAAGCTATTGGAAAAATACGCTTGGTGACTGCTGAGGCGCGCCAGATTGCAAAGTGGTATGAAGAACATCCCGGCCAGATATATCTTCACGACGAAGTACAACACTTGCGGAATGTCGAGTGGCTGACGATGGGCGAAGTCGCCGAGATAATTGGCCTCAAAAAATCCAATTACGCACATGCCTGGTGCAGGGTGAATGGTGTCGAGTCTGTTTGGCATGGACGATCAAAACGGGTACGTTTTTTCGATGTTGAGGCTGCGGTCTTAGCAAGACTACCTAGCGGCTTCCCGCTCCTAGTCAAAGAAACTGGGCTCAAGTACAGCGATGCATTACTAATCGTTCAGACAAATGAGCTCAATTCGGAAAAGGAGACTTGCCGCTGCATGATTGAGCCGATCTCGATCAATCAAATCAACGCCGGTCTCGGAAGTCGTGCCAAACATGGTAATCAATCAGTTTTCTCTAAGTTCGGTTTTACAGAACCCGATGGCAGTCCGATAAAAATAACTACGCACCAATTTAGGCATTACCTGAATACTCTTGCCCAGGCCGGAGGCATGAGCCAGCTTGACATTGCAAAATGGTCCGGGCGCAAAGATATTCGTCAGAACGCGGCTTACGACCATGTAACCCCGGATCAGATGCTTCAAAAGATCAGGGATGCCGTAGGTGACGAGAGTCAGATGTTTGGGCCTTTGGCTGAGATACCAAAGAAAGTGCTAATTCCTCGAGATGAATTTGCGCGTCTGAGGATACCGACAGCACACACAACTGACCTTGGGTTTTGCGTTCACGACTACACAATGTCCCCGTGCCAGTTGCATCGGGACTGTATCCATTGTGAAGACTTGGTTTGCGTCAAGGGTGATGAATCAAAGACCATTCGCCTTCGCCAAAGCCTGGAGGAGGCGCGCGAGTTACTTCAGAAAGCAGCGGATGCAGTAGATGAAGGGTATGCCGGAGGTGATCGCTGGTTGTCGCATCACCAATCGACGGTGGATCGGCTTTTGCAACTGTGTTCAATCATGGACGACCCCAGCGTGCCATGTGGAGCGGTGGTTCAATTGGCGTTGCCGCGTGTAGAAACCAGAGGTGACGATGTATCGCGAAATGCATTGCCGGTAAATGCACCGACTGTTCCTCCGTTAGGCTTGTTGGCGGACATCTTTTCGCTGATGGGAGGCTGATATGGTAAAACTTCAGTCAAAAAAGCGTTCAAAAAACCTAGGCTATGCAGAAATTAAGCAGATTGCTGAGATTCTGGATGGATGGTCAGGCAAGCTAACTTGGGAATTGCTAATTGATGCCATTGAGCTACGTATGTTCAGTCGCTACACTCGACAGGCGCTGTACAAACACGAACGGATACGCCACGCATTCGAACTTAAGAAAAATGAACTGTCTGAAGTGCGCAACGATGTTAAACGGGTTGCGTCGCCACAGTTGCAGATCGCTTTGGATCGAATAGCGCGCTTGGAGTCAGAAAATAGACGCCTTGAGTCAGAAAACAACCTGCTTCTGGAACAATTTTCGAGATGGGCTTATAACGCGCACACTCGAGGGTTGGATCATGAGTTCTTGAATCGACCCCTCCCTTCAGTTAACCGTGGGCAGACGAAATGACGAAGAAGATAAATTGAGAGGATGGTTCCCGCGGTGGGGTAGCACTACGGGCTCACACAATTTACAACTCAACTCTGATCTTCATCATTCACTACGCCCGAAACGAGATAGCAAGCCACAGTCGTTAGGACGCTCAAACCCAGAACTGCCCTCTAGGTATGTCGTAACAAGGCGTCCAACAGAAGAGACGACGTCTTTGTCAGCACTGATGAATCCGATGGGGAGGCTAACAGGGTAAGAATCAGGCAATGAGACGTGATAAACGACAGCCACAAACTCGCCTTCGAAGTGCATCACTTCGACATTTCCGCCAAGGAAGCCCTCAATTAACCCATAAACCTTGTCGGAGTTAGGGTCGAACTCCCATTTCCACTGGCGGGCAGTCTTCTGGTCATCTGGTCCGGAGACGGGCAAATAGATGGCCGGCGAATAGAGCCTCTTCTCTTTCGTGCTTGCCATGCTGAGAATCTCGCTGACCCTTACTTGGAGATTGCTGCTCTTTCCCCAATACGGGTCGCTGGGTGCTAGCCAAAGGAAAGGGGTTTGCCCAACGTCCGCCTTGTTTTCTCTCCTTGCTTTGATGATGGGAGCTAAGTGTTTCTGGAGCAGTTCCCAATTTGCCGACGAATAGATCGGTCCGAGAAAGGTGGTTCTCTTCTTCTGACTATTGGCTTCCAGCCTTGCCAAGTCTTCGAAGAATTGCAGACTGACGGAACTGCCCTTCGAGTCGAAGAGCTTCAACGTCTCGCCATCCCCAATGTCGAGCATCGCTTTAGCAATCTCGCCAAAATTGCTGGGTCTTCCCAATCGGTCGAGTTCCAACGAGATTCGCTCATGCACGTAGTCTGAGTTTTTCAGTTTCTCGAAATCTTCCCGCTCGACGCTCCTGCCATCCGCGTCGACCTTGAACTGAACCGGTAGTCTGACGGGCATCTGCTTAATTTTGTTCACTGAATTCACGGTGTAGACAGTCGGCGAATCCTTTTCATCCTGAGTCAGCGACCTGGAAAGAAATTCCTTCTGCAATATTTCATGGAACTGACGCTGGAAATGCTTTCCCACCTGTGCCTCGCTACAAGATGCGTTTTCGTCGTCGACCTTGATTGAAAGACCCGCTTTCCATTTTTCCGACGAGTTATCTTTCCCGAGGCATGAGAAGGTTGCAAGGTCGAAAGACAAGCGAGCCGTGCTGTCTCGAAGCAGCGACAGACGCGGAACCTCACCAAGCTCTGTAAAGTAACCGCTTGATTTATCCGTAAGCGTCAGGCGTCCATTTTCAGATAGCGTCAGTTCGCCGCGTTCGACGAGATCATCAATTGCTTCTTGAACCTCCTTGCGTGAAAAGCCGAAGAAGGTCGCAACCTGCGACATTGACATCGGCGCAAGGTGGATCAGACGAAGAACGAATTCCCGAACGAAAGGCAGCCCCTTTTGGGTGACGTACGAGAAGTTGATGTTGAAGCGTTGCGCAGGCAACAGGAAGTCAATCTCGTGGTAAATCGTAATGTTTTCCAATGTCGTCACCTTAGCGGTTCTTCTTCGCGGACATGAACTTGTAGCCGGCATCCTCGCCCATGTCACTCATGTAGGAAACAACCTGTCCGAGAGGCTTGTCCTTGTTGTGGGTCTTCCACATCTCCGCGTTGCCGATGATTAGCAGCCGATCCATTGCTCGTGACATCGCGACGTTTATTCGGTTTGGGGTGCGCAAGAAGCCCGGACTCTTCTGTTTGTCGGAACGCGTCAGACTCAAGATGATGATTCGGTTTTCCTTGCCTTGGTAGCTATCGACGGTGTCAATTTTTACCAATGCCTTGAAGCCATCACTCCAAATTCCCTGGTTGAATTTCTTCCGTATCAAACGCTTTTGTTCTGCATACATGCAGATGACGCCGATCAGCGCATCATCTTTATCCTTGTGCTTTGAAAGTTCGGTCAGGAATTGACCGCTCTCGGAAATCTGCTTGAGCAGGTCGATGACCTGATCTGCCTCGCAACGGTTGTAAATGCTGACGCCTTGGTCGCTCTGATGATTGGCATGTTCGCCAAGCGATGATGTGTCGAGCCATGTCACGGGGAAACGAAGCGGGTTCGGAGCACCCTGATAGATGTCGGGAATAGCCCGCTCTCCATTGTTAAGCTTGCCGTCGTAGAAGGTCTGGGAAACCAAATTCCCGATGGGAGGTGCCATCCGATATTGAGTAAGCAACGTGGCGCTTGTTTGCTTCCCATATTCCGAATTGAAAGCTCGCGCAAAGTCGCTTCGTAGCACTTCATCAAGCTCGGTGTGCTTGTCATTGATGCCAAGTCGGCGAGCCAGAGCAGCTTTGTGCGCGTCGGAATACAGTGGTGGCAATTGCAAATGGTCACCGACCAGAAGGACGCGTTTCGCAGACTGCATTGCAATCGCCAGTTCGCTGGATATTGAACGGGCCGCTTCATCAATGATCACGAAATCATAGATGTTGTCGTGAATCCCGATATGTCCTTGCCCGATACCGACGCAGGTGCCGGTAACCAGCTGTCTCGACCGGGCGTAGAACTCGTCGCAATTGACTCTCTCCGCAGACAAGGCATCCTGGATGTCTCGGGATATCCTTGCCAATGCCCGAACCCTTTTGGCTTCATTTGGACGGACGCCATACTCAGAACAGAGATTGGAAAGCAGGATGGACTTCGCATCCGAAATTTTGCTTTCCTGCGTAAGAGCAATGCCGTAGTCCACTTGGAGCTTAGTGCGGATAGTTTCATCCAATCCGACCACGATCGGTTTGAGGGCTTTGAGATCGTCCTCGTCGCCTATGTTCTCGAAATTCTTGAGCAGTGATTCGAGATGGTCAATCTGCTTGAATAGTTTCAACTCGACTTCGACGACCTTGGAAATGAATTCAGCGTCGAGACCCAGCGCATCGGATAGAGCAGCGACACGGTAACGATATTCAGCGTTAAACAATTCGCGCTTTTCGGCAGTGATGGCATGGGAGTAGACGTCTTTCAGACCATGCGAAACCGCTCCTTCACGGTTGCTGAACCTAACGACTTCCAGCGAAGTTCCCAGCCTTCCACAGTGCTTCCTTATCCGCTCTGCAGCAGTGTTGACCGCCTCGTGAGACTGGCTGACCAGTAGAATTCTTCGCACATCCAGCTTCTCGATGAGAAAGTGGACGAATGCAGCAATGAACTCCGTCTTCCCTGTTCCTGGCGGTCCCTGCAAAAGTGAAAGAGGTCCGTAGTTCAGTAGCTTGGTAAATGCCTCACGCTGTTGCTCGTTGAGGCTAATCTTGTTTCCATGCTGGTCTTCGCGGTCGTATCTGGCGAAGTCCTCATCAGTAACCGAAATGTTAAAAGCAGTCGCATCCTTGTTGCAGGCGGGGTCGAACAAATCGAGTAGCTCTGGCAACACCCCTTCCCTATCAAGCAACCTTTCAAGCGCAGCCTTCCGTTTGCGGTATGAAGCTCTGTCTTGTTTCGTCCGGAAGAAAACAGGATCGCCATCCTTCAGTCCGTAGGCAGAGCTACGAACTTTATTCAGTCGAACTTCGTTCAACGCCGATTTTTTGAGCAAGACTTCCCCGATGACTTTCTCCGCTCCATCCTGATCGATAAGAAGAGCCTCAACTTCATCCGTGCTTGCGAAAGCACCAAGCGGATCGATATCCGCCTCGTAAGGAAGTATCAATTCAGAGTCGGTATCCGATGGCTTAATCGAAGCACCATTCAACTCGATATTCGGACTTGATTCGGTCTCCGTGGCGAGGATTGCCCGCCAAAGTGCCTGAGTCGAAATATCGAACGAAATATCAGAACGGTCTTCCCCTACGGAGGCTGCCGCCCTTTCGAATACATCCTTGAGTTGTTGGCTTAACCCCGATTCATCAATTTCGGGCGGAACCGTCTGAAGCATCTCGATTGCACGATGAAACGCGTCATCATTGCGAAGATGTTCAGACAAGCTGGAAAGTTGAGCTGGTCGTCCTGGCTTGATGCGAATTGCCGTACTGATTTCGAATTGGCTTTCCTCTGCCACCCTGAAATTGACATCAGGTCTGATTCGGGGGGGCAACCCTCCGACAAAGCAGCGTTGTTCCTTGTCATAGAAGGCGCAGAAGGTTCCACCAATGCCAGCAAAGGTGACTAACAGGACGTGCTCCCCCTTCTTGGAAGCTTCAACCTTGACGAAGAGATGACCGTTATCGGGAAGAATCGTCGTCTGCTCATCGATCCCATTCAGAAGTATCTCGACAAATTTCTGCTCTTGAACGTCTGCTGCGGAAGTTAGTGCCTTCTTGAATCGTCCCAAATCCTTGAAGCCGAATTCGACGTCATTCAATTCCGATTGAATCGCATCCGAGACTCTCGGATAGTCTTTGGATTCCTCGCCCCACTCCAAGCCGAGCAATTCGCCTGACATTCGAAGTACCGCAAAAATATCCCGCTGTTCGGAGGAGCTTCCGTCGATGTTCTCCGGGCTATATCGATGGTTTCTCGCTTCGGCAGTGTTGTGGGAAAAGTCCGGAATATCTATCAGGTACACATTCCCGTTTTTCTTATCCAGCATTACGTTGCTGGGATGAAGGTCGCCGTGGGAAATCCCGAGTCCATGAAGATGCTCAACGGCATCGGTCAGCCTCTCGATAACCCCTAATTTGTCGGAGTCATTGATTGCAGCATCAGCCCACGTCGTCCCATCAACCACGTCAGTCACCAGATACATGCTGCTGGACCTTGCCGCGAGTCCATATTCATGAATTCGTGGCAGGTAAGTGGGATTTACTGCTGCTAGCTTATCCAAGCGCTTCAAAAACGTAAGGATTCGGAAATTACTTACCGGGTCATCTCCTTTGCCGCCAACATTCAACCAGGCTTTGACGAGCCTTCCCTCTGAGACATAGACCTCTTTATCATCAGTCGAAACCAGAAACTCGCTCTCGTCTGGAAACTGCCGCGTATGATTTATGGGATGGCGATAGGCTTCCAGTTCAGCATCGTCGAACGTTGGTATCGACTCGCCCTGCGGTTCAGTTCGCTTCAAGGCATCGAAGAATGCCGATGCATCTTTGAACTTCCCTGTCACTGCATCAAGAAGAACGTCTGCATACCATTCACTGCTTGATAGCATCTCGTTCTGAATGTTCTCCAAGCTCTTCGGAGACATTCTTTGAGCCGTCAACAGATGCCACGCCACAAGCCCAAGAGCATGCACGTCCTGCTGAAATGGGGTCGATGTTGAGCCATCCAACATCTCCTTCACCTCGACAGCTCCTACCGACAGACTGCTCCGATAATCACCGACTGTTCCAATCGGTTGGTGGTATGCGGAGATGAAATTGGAGAGAGCAATTTCCTTCGAAGGCGACAACCACAGACTATGGTCTGCAATGTCTCGGTGGGCAATCTTGATTTCATGCAGGTCGCCGAACTTCGCGATGAGCAGCTTTGTGAGGTTCAGTCGGTCAGTATGTGTAAAGGACTGACCATATTTCCCCACGAATTCGTTGAATCTCACATGTCCAGGAGGAAGCTCATAAACCTCGCTGTACTGGGATGTAACTTCATCCTTTTCGAAGCTTGTCAGCGAGCGTAGGCAGTGGTTGTACAGGTCGCGATTCTGGTGGTTGATGTACTGCAACACCTCCCGCTCGCGAGATACGATTTCAGCCCTGCCTTGTGGCGTAATGGCCTTGTTACCTTGGAGCTTCTTGAAGTTCCATACCCGCAGCAGAGCCTCGGTACCCTTCGAGATTTCCGAGCTTGCCAGATACTCCTTATACACAAAATTCGGATGCTCGAAAATTTCCTCGACTGCTGTGTATCCTCCTATTTTCAGAGCCTTTGGTGCTGTATTGCCCTTCAAGAATAGCTCGTCAAAGACCGGAATGTCTTGATATAAGACTTGCGAATCGGGATGCGGACGGAAGTATTCGTTGAATTTACCTTTGTCCGAGAACCGTAGGAACTCTTTCAGGGAAATCGTGTGTTGAAGGTCGACCTCAGGAAGCTGACTAAAATCAGCATTTCCAGTCATGACGACAAAGAAATGGACTCGCGGCAGGTACTTCTTGTTAGTAAAGCGAGATGAATGCCGTTTAAGCTTGTTATCCAGCAAGAATTTTTTGTTTCTTGTGACGACGACGGGCGAACGACCCATATTCTTATCGCCCTTGAACCAGACATCCCCGTTTGCAGTTACGGGTTCATGGTTCCAATCCTTCAATTCGACGATGATGACGTTGCAGTGAGTGACGATAACTAGATCAAACTCACCTTCCTTGCCCTTGGAATCGACGAACCTGAACCCCGCATATCCTTTCCAGGTTTGGTTTTGGGGACGTCCGAGCTTGTTTTGAAGCTGGTCTCGTAGGGAGTTTCCTCCACCTTGAAACTTGCCAGCAGGGAGAGCATCCGCGAACGCCGCCTTGATCTTATTGATTGCTTCGATTTCTTGTTCTTGTAGTCCGCCGTCCCAAATTTCGATGTCCAAGGTGCTTCCTTTAATCCCATTGCCGAATTAATCGATCTACCTGAGGGATTTTACATGCCAAACGGTTGCCTCGTCCGCGCGCTTCTTCACCCAGAAAACCTGCCTGCCACTGTTAGCAATTAGCAACAATGCAGATTAGTTCCTCACCAAGGAGTTTTAAGTGGCCGGGCAGCCTGTGTGGCTGTTGCGCTCTGAGACCAGTCGTTGGAACCCATGAGCGTCCCATTAGAGTTGAGAGGAGGATGTGGGCACCCTCCTGCAGTTCGGCTTTGGCTGGCCAGGTTGTTGATTTTCTCCGGTCAGCCCCGATGGGATTCAGGGGTCAAAGCAGTGCGATTTACCAGCAATTCGTTGTTTGGACATAGAACGCGCATACACGCTAGGTGGTCAGAGCGCCTCTAGTAGACCTCTGCCTCGGTCAACCGAAACAAGACGAAACTACCTGCAGTTGCTGACAGCCCCAGCAAATAGCGCTAGCTGTACGAGGGAGGCTGATTAGTCTCCCTCGAATTTAAGGAGCTCGCTGGGCGGGGTCGTCAATGCTTCGGCTAAACGGCAAATATTAATCAGCGCAATGTTCCGCTGCCCTCTCTCAACTCCACCCAAATAGCTTCGGGCAATACCGCTTTCCAACGCAAGCGTCTCCTGAGACCACCCACGTTGCTTTCGCAACTGGATAAGGCGTTGGCCAAACTGTTTTCGCGGGTCACTAGGCGATAGATTGTGGGTGAATGGCATCTCTAAGATGCTACGAACCCGGTCTATATCGGGCCACGCTCTATGAGTGACAATTTCAATGCTGGGCGCTACATTCATTCCCATTTGGAGAGCGCAAATGGAACCGCCGGCAATTGATCCAAAATTGATGCACCTAAACGAAGCGCAGATCACGGAGTTGGTTTCTAGGTACTTTTCCGGCGAGTCAATCACTGTCCTTCTGCGAGAGTTCAACATTGATTGCCAAGCAGGTCGCCTATATAAATTACTACCTCCTACAGTCTACCCATTGGAGCCGTGTCCCAATTGTGGTGGCTTGCTAATCCAGCCCAGATCGTCACGTAGCGCTTCTCAGTACGTTTCCTCGATGGCAAAGCACTGTTCTAGATGCGAACATCACGAGCGCTGGTATTGTGATTGTTGCTTCTGCAACCAGAGGCGAGTGAGGGAGGCTGAAGCTATTGAGGCCTTAAACCGTGAGGTCGTAGACGCGTTCTTAAATAATCAGCCCCAGGCGCGGAATATCGATATTGACGATATGACTCTGGAGCATGCAGTGTCACTACTATCGTTGGTCAGGTCGTGTGGCTACTTAGATGGCGCGGATGGCGAACTGGTTCTTAACCCTCTGGGGAGTTGTGGTGTTCCATTCGCGCCAAATGGAACGTGTGGTGAGCTGTTTTTTTCACGGATTCGCGATGCGGGGTTAGTTGCTGTTTCGCGCTACTCGCCTGCTGAGGCCTTCTCTGTTGTTTCTGGAAACGGTGTTGTTTGCAATCGCGGTCGTTTGCGTTGGGAGATTGCAGCAAGATTCCCGTTTGAACTGATCTCGAACATTGAGCAATGTGCGATGACGGGAAATTGGCCGGGTAGTTGGTTGGAGCAAGTTCCTGAAATGGTATCTGCATTGGCTCTTGCGGAATGCAAGGAGTACTTCGAGTATGCGGCGGAGGAACGTGGACTGCCATCTCCAGGGGAGAAAAGCAGTTTGAGCATGCTGCAAAATTTGCTTGAGGATTTCTCTGTTTGCCAGTCATATAGAATCATTGATGCTGGAGCCAAGTGGGCTGCTGATTTCTATGTGAGAAAGTCTTGTACTAGGAGCCATGCAGCCAACTACATGATCGGAGCATGCCAACGATGGGCTGATCGTGCGAGAGCAGAAGGCTGGGTCGTAGGGGCGTATCGGCGGAACTTCAATTTGCCAAGGAGCATGCTGAGTTACGTCCTTCATGACCTGTTCTTGAAAACAGCAGAGGATGGATTCAATTTGCCACTTAAGCAGGTTTGTTGAGGAGCGCTCGTCCCTTGCCGGATGCTGTGGGTCAATCGAGATTCCTGTTGTGGGGTGTCGCTGAACGCATCACTTTGTGATTTTCGCGCCCGCGAAAATTTCCAGTTGATGCTCTGTTGCTTGAAGTTGTCCAGCTAAAGGGTAGCCCCGAGTTGCACTTGGGGCTTGATCCCAAGGCAAAGATGGGCGCCGCGCATTCGCCTCTGAGGTTTGGGGAGTGCGGCAGCCCCGGGGCGACTCCTCGCGCTTATAGCGACGAACGCGCAATTCAACCCCACTTTCATTGCGTGACATCGTATTAACGATTGCTTTAATATCGTGAGCATCGTTTAAAGAATCTTTTCATACCATGCGCCGTACTGGTACTTACGCAACCTCCACTACGCTGGGCGAAGCAGTCCAGGCATTTGTCCCGCTTCCGTTACCGCCGAGCGAGCCGGTATTGGCGCCGGCCTGCTTCGAGGCAGGCAACCGCGCGGCGGAATTAGCCTTGGCGCGCTTGTCCGGGGTCTCGGGGCTGGTGCCATCGGTAGACTGGCTGCTCTATAGCGCCGTTCGCAAGGAAGCCTTGCTGACTTCCCAGATCGAGGGCACGCAGGCGACGCTAGTCGATCTGTTCGACGAAGAGGCCGGTTTTGCTATCGGCAACACTGATGATGTCGAAGAGGTGACCAATTACCTGCGAGCATTCCGGCTGGTGCAGGACAATCTGCGTGATCCGGCTGGGCTGCCGATCAGCGTGCGCCTGTTGTGCGATGCCCACCGTTTGTTGCTCAACGGCGTTCGCGGCAGTGGCAAGCAGCCCGGCGAGTTGCGTCGTTCGCAAAACTGGATCGGTGGTACGCGGCCTGGCAACGCCGCGTTTGTGCCGCCGCCGGCAGAGCGTGTGGCGGATTTGCTGGCCGATATTGAGCTTTTCATTCACGACGACTCGGCACCGACTTTACCGCCGCTGGTAAAAATTGCTCTGGTGCATGCACAGTTCGAAACCATTCACCCGTTTCTCGATGGTAATGGCCGTATCGGGCGTTTGCTGATTGCCGCGTTGATGGAACATTGGCACCTGCTGCCCGAACCGTTGATGTATCTCAGTGGATACCTGAAGCAACACCAGTCGGCGTATTACCAGCAGTTGTCTGCCATCCGCACTCAAGGCGACTGGGAGGGTTGGGTCAGCTTCTTTTTGGAGGGCGTAACGGCTGCGGCCAGTGAGGCCGAAAGCAGCATCGTTGCCATCGCCAGCCTGATTGCGGCCGACCGTCGACGACTGCTGGCTTCGCCGAAGGCTGGCCCGGCAAGTTACCGCCTGTTCGAAGCACTGCCCATGATGCCGCGCTTTACCGTCGAATTGGCCCGCCAGGCGCTCAACACCAGCTTTCCCACGGCCAATGCGGCGGTCAAGCTGTTGGAGGATCTGGGTATTGTCACCGAACTGACCGGCCAGAAGAAAAACCGCAGCTACAGCTATCAGGCTTACATCGAGTTGATGACGCGTTGAAACGGGCTGCCATGCCTGAAGACCAATTTCGCGCCCGCGAAAAAGTTACGAATTCCGGCACAAGCTGTAGATCTTAGTTGCTTCCAGCCGAATCGAGAACAAGAGGTGCGAGGCTATAATGCGCTTCGCATTATGGATGCGTGAAGCCAGTTTTTGCCGTCGGTGATCTCTATCGAGGCTGGCGGCTTCTTGGAACCCAACGAACCGGATAAGCAATGGAAAATCCCGTCAGTTCAGACCTCGAATTCATTAGTCCGCCTGCGGGTTCTTGGATTCGATTTTTGCGTTCGTACGGTCCGACGCCCAACAACCTAAACTTGTTCGATGAATATGTGACCGGCGCGCTGAATCGGGCGAAAGTCCTGCCGATTACCTTGACCAGCCCTCATTTGGAGGCGATGCAGCAGTGGGCTGGCTCGGGAGCTCTTGGGTCGATTCTTATCGCGGGCACTGCCGGAGATGGAAAGACCTACCACTGTCGCAGCCTCTGGATGTCGCTTGGCGGCGCCGCGAAGGCTTGGGCGGCGCCGGACTTGGTCAAAACGCTGGATTTGGCGGATGGCCGTATCGCCGTTTTCGTGAAGGATCTGAGCGAGCTCAACGACGAGCAAAGCGATGCCGTCTTGGATTTGCTCGAGCGCTCCGTGCTCGGTGAGGAAAACGCCAAGTTCGCGGTAATCGCCACGAACCACGGACAGATCCTCGAACGCCTGCGCGACCTTGGTATTCGTCAAGGCAGGGTGCATCCGTTGCGCAAGCCGATCCAAGAAGCCTTCCTCCTCTCTGGCGGCCTTCCGAAACGCTTGGCCCTCTATGATTTGAGCCGCACTGCGCATCGGCAATCTCTCGAGGAAGTAATTTCGGCGGTGGCCGGTCATCCGGAATGGGACAACTGCAAGCGCTGCGCGCTGCAGGCCGAGGGGCGCGTCTGCCCGATCTTCGAGAATCGCAATCGGCTGATGGGATCGATCAATGGCGTGCGTTTCGCCGACCGGCTTGGCGACCTCGTTGAAACCTCACGCCTGAATGGCTGGCATCTTCCCGTCCGCGACCTGCTGGCCTTGGTCTCCAACATCATTCTCGGGCACCCAGACGCCAAAGAAGACCTGATGTCTTGTTCCGAGGTCGGCCGCATCCAGTCGGCCGGCGTGGTTGAAAAGGGCAGTCTTTACGACAATGCCTTCGGCGTGAACCTTCCCCGTCGACGGGCGATGGACCGCTCGGTTTTCAAAGCGTTTTCCACTTTCGGCATTGGAGAAGAAACCTCAAACGGCTCGGACGGCCTCTTGGTCTATGGAGCCGATGACGCGAAGTTGTCCGAAGCCTTCCAAAGACTTGTCGGCTCGGACCCCGTCTACGGGGCCACTGCCGCCTACCTCGCGGCTCAGCAACATTACCTTGAAGGTGACGAGGCCGCGCGCATTGACGGAGGCCAGGAAGACTTCCTGAGTCATCTGGCGGCCCAACGGCGTCGGTTCTTTTTCACGTTGCCGGAAAATGAGCCGGATTACCATTACTGGGGCATGACGGCTTTCCGCTATGCAGGCGACTACTTGGAGCTTTCCGAGGCTCTATTTGGGCGCAAGGCCGTCAGCGAAACGATCCGGGCCCGCTTGGTTCGCGGATTGAATCGCGTCATGACTGGCCTGTTGCTGGAAAATTCCGACCGGATCTTTGTCGCCAGCTCCGGCGGCTTCACCCAATCCCGGATCAGTGTTCTGTGCGACACGCAGACGACGGCGCGACGCCAGGGCGGCCTCGGCATGGCCATCAAGCTGGATCCGCAGACGGATCGGCCGGCCCTCGACATCATCCTCGGGCACGCGCCCGGCTCCGGGGCGCAATTCACCCTATCGCCCGTGCGCTTCGAATTCCTTTGCCGGGTCGCCGAAGGCGCCTTGCCGGGAAGCTTCTCCAACGAGTGCTTGGAGGATCTTCTCGCCTTTAAGGCCAAGCTGTTGCGTAAAGCCGAGCGGCTGCGCTCGCTTCTGACTTCGGATGATGATGAGGAGCGCTCCGCAGAGGAGGGAGCCTTGACCTTGAATTTCATCGAAATCGAAAAGGACGGCCACGGCTTCACTCGCCCGTCGACGATAAGGATCGCCTGATGCCTCTGAATATCGACAAGGTCGACTTCACCGTCGACGAACATATTTGGGGGCACCGCCTCTATGACGAGCAGCTTCCGCACCTGACGGTTCTCGAATTTCTCAGTGTCCTGGGAGCGAATCGGGCCAATCCGCTGGCGAATGATCCCGCCGCCGATGTGCGCTACGCGCCGCAACAGCAAATCAGGCTTCGAGGGCTTCTATTCAATAATCCGTATGTCGAGACGGTCAGGGAGCGGGGCGATCCGGACGAGGACAAATGGCGCGACTGGATGGAGTTATTCAAACAGGACGCGACGGGCCGCGACGACTTGGACATGGAGTATCTGCGCAAGTCATTTCTGACGTTCGACGATTTCGCCAAGGCCTTGGAGTTGCTGCGCTCGTCTTCCTTTGAGGCCCGCAGTAACAAGCGTTGGAGCTCCAAATTCGTCTTTCCGTTTGGCCCGGACGCGCTCTATGAAGATCTGCGCATCGATTCGAGCGGGGCCTCCAATGACCGCCGTTTCTTCGCGCGAACGGGCGAAGTGCTGTATTTGATGCTCAGCCGAGCCTCGAATGGCCGGGAGCTAGGCAAAAAGCTGGTCGAGAGGCTGTTTGACGCCGCCGCGCCGATGAACCGGCTGGTCAAGGTCTTGCAAGGCGAGCCCCAGCATGCCGAGTCGACGAAGACCATCGGCCAGCGCTATCTGCCTTATGCGATCCATCCGCGCTTCGACCGGATGTGCGACGACTGGCTCGCGATCTTGTCCCGCGACATTCCGATCTATGACGCCTTGGAACATTTAATCGCCAGCGCGGGCCTCAACCTGCTTCTGTATTTCCTCGAATGCGCCAAGGCTCACAGCGGCGACGCCGATCCGGTCGAGATGGTCTGCGAGATCATCTCTCGGGAACGAACCAAGGTTCGATCGCTCTCCGGCAAGTCCTACCAGGCGCATCAAGCCGTGTCCGAGCGGGCGGTGGTCTCCTTCATCGAGTCGATCAAGCTCGACCCCGACTGGGCGGTCGCGCTCGACTCATCTGATCCAGAGGGGGAGTGTTTGAAGCTGATGCGCGAGCGCTTTCAGTGGCCCCCTGCCGGCCGCGATGACGATGACGACTACGAGCGCCTGCGCGGCGACGAGCTGGTGCGCAAGCTCGTGGAAAAGGCCAAGAATCGGCATGACCAACATTTCGGGAAGATCCACTCGACTTGGTCCAAGTCCATTGGTCTGAGCTCGCGCCGCCTCGCGCGCGGCAACCGCTACGCCCCGAATGATCGCCTCCTGAAAACCCTCGTGGTTACGGTGGTGGACGAGCGCATGCAGTTCGACGAATTCCTGCACGAGCTGCGTCGGCGTTACGGCATCGTCATTGGGGACGCGGAAGGCGCGCACCTGGTCAAACAGAATTTGGTCGACCAAGAGGCGCTCAGCGAAAATCGCTCAAATCTCGAAGCCCGCTTGCTTGGGCTTGGATTGGTTAGAAGGCTCTCGGACTCCTGCTCGTTCGTCGAGAATCCGTTTGCCAGCGAAGGAAACAATTGATGGTCCCCGATCGCATCGTCGGGCGCGTTGGCGCCGACATTCTCCAACGTCGCATCGCGGATAGCCGCCAAAGCGACGGGCAGCTTCCTGACTCCTCCGCGCTCTTTCGCCTGGACAAGCTTTCCTCGGGGCAGATTGCTTCGGTGGTGAAGGCGATTCTCGCCAATCCGGAGCTCTCGGCTCGGGTCGACTTGCGCATTCCCTCGGCCTTGGTCGAAGGCGAGGGGCTTCCCGAAAGCGTCCTCACCGCTCAGAACGCGGGGGCCGTGCGCAACTCCGGAACTGCCAAGGAGGCTTTGCTTACCGCCAACGGCAACGAGCACAACCTCGCCGACACGCTCGGCCACGTTACGGCGCTGGGGGCCAAGGAATTTCGAGCCAACGAGGACTGCTGGGTTGAGGCAACCTGCCATGTAACCGCCATCGCTCCCGCGCCGGAGGATAGAAAGATCTTCTTGGCGGCCTTGAAGGGAATGATGTCCTCGTTTGACCTCAGCTTGCACCAGATCGGCAGCTTCTGCGCCTTGCTGAGCGAGGCGAATACGACGCAAGGCTACCCGATCCGCGAGTCGATTGGCTGGGCTCTACCTGCGGTTGGGCTTCCACGGGACACCTCCTTCTTCTCAAGCGCGCGGACCTTCGGAACCGCCGCCGGTCCATGGCGCAAGGCCTTCGATAAGCTGTTCGTCAATCGCTACCCGCTTCTCTCCAGGCTCAAGCCCAATGGCCAGCCCCTTGAAGCCGCCGAGATGCTGTTGCTCTTGGAAGAGAACACAGCGGCCATTCAAGACCATGCCCGCGTCGCTTTGGAGGCGTTCATCAATGCTCCGGCCGGCGACGAGCCGACCGCGCTGGCCATCGCCCAGCTGGAATGGGAAGTCGATGGCGTTCACTTCATCTTCGACAAGCCCCGGGAAAAGCAAAGGGGACTTGCGGATTCCACGATCCACTTTTTCGATCATGACTGCGAAGAGGCTGACGTTCTCGAGGAGCGTTGGCGCAAGCATCTTGAAGAATTCAAGGCCCGCGAGCGCCGAGCCGAAACGAACGAGGAGGATGAGGAGTTCTTCGAGCTGCATCGCCGCTACATTGAGCAGGCTCCCAAGCTTCTCTCTCGGTGGGAAAAGGCGATATTCGGCAAGCCGATTGACTGTCACGACTTTCTCGAAGGCTTCGCGACTGCCGCGCAACGCCTGGTCGCTGGGGCGGACGAGCCGAAAGGCGAGCGCACTCTTCGGCTGACGGTTTCCAAGGGGCGCACCGAGTGGCGGGAGCGCTTCAACCGGGACGTCGGGGCGTATTTTTCGGTGATGCACCGAGGCTTGAAGGAGCTCATGGGAAACAAGGTCGAGTGGATCATCGAGCGCATGGGGTCGGGCAGCCTGCCGGATCCGTTGTTCGAGCACCCGGCGTTCCTCGCAAAAGAGAAGGAGATTCGCGGCGACAAGCTGAAAACCTCCACCTCGCTGGCCAAGCTGGCCCTCCAAATCAAGTTCGAGGTGGCCTTGATCGAGCGCAAGGGGACGGCGACGGAGGTTCTGGACAAGACCCAACTACTTTGGTCGTATCGCCCGGAGTCGATTGGCCTGTCTTTGGCCGCCGACATGGCCCGGCTCAAGGAGAAAGGGGCGGTCGGCTGCACGGAGGTGCCTCGACGCCTCGTCAGCAAGAAGGGCGGGGTGCAAAGCGTTTCCCTTCTGGACACCTCCTCCTTGGAGGCGAGCTACTCGCGCGACGCAGGTTCGCTCGTGCCGCCACCGAACAAGCTGCGCAGCCTGCGCGCCGAGATCAAACGCCGCATCGACGAGTTGGCGACGGACGGGCGCCTTTCCGCCGAGCAACGAAACGAAATCCGCGCCGCGTGGAACGGCTTCGAAGAAGACTACATCAAGGCCTTGGATGACTTCCTCTCCTATGGCCTGCATGGCGAGGCCGTCCTGAAACAGGCGGAATCCTTTGGGATTCTGCTAAGGACCCTCTCGGAGCACGCTCGAGGCGATGTGTGTCGCGCCAAGCTCGTCTCCGAGGTGCTCTCGATCGGGACCGTCAGGCTTTCCGGCGCCCAGGCGTGCCTGATCATTCCGCCTTGGCATCCGGAGCGCATGAAGGCTCTGGCTGTAAAAACCCGGCGAGTCGCCGGTTTAGTGACGCACATGCTCGGCGGCAAGGATGTTCTGTTCGGGGACCGCGGCATCTTCTTCCGGGAGTTCTCCGAGGAGCTCGCCCATCCGTTCTATCCGGAAATCGGGGTCGTGATGCGCGGAGCGACTCCGCATCTGGTCTCGGAGACCAGCACGGTCAACGGTTACAGCTTGCTTGAATCCCCCGAGCGCGGAACCGAGGACCAATTTTCTGACGTCGATCCATCGGCTGCGGCGAAGCAGATCCGGGAATTGCTTGAACGGTATGTCGGCTTGCAGCCCCACGAGGGCGCGAACCTAAGCGTCCTGCTCTACAACGCCGACGCCGCAGAGCTCCCGCTCGCAGCGGTGCGTGAGCTTTCCAATCTGAACACCGAAGCCGATTTCCAGTGCAACGTCTCAGTGCGCCACAGAGACCAAGCCAAACTGCGTCGGGTCTACGCGGAACTGGTCAACAAATCGGGAGATGACCCAGATCTTCCGGTCGTGAGCGAGACCTCGGACAACTTCATGTCCAAGCTGCGCATTTCGGTGATTCCACCGTCGGCTACTCCGGCCCGATCGGCCAACGAATTCCGCCCGTTCGACATCGCGTTCCTGCATGACGTGGTTTCCCGCACGGCGGCCGTCGAATGGGTCCAAGTGGATTGGACGAACGAGCGGCCGACCTTGGAGCACGCGCCTTCGCGCTGGTCCTACCGCAGCGTCTCGGGAGAGAACGAGCTCAAATCCACCACCTTCCTGACTTGCCCGAGGCAGACCGCCTCCGGCTGGGAGTATGTCGGGGCCGTTGGCGCCGTCGCCCGCCGGACCGATCCGCCCGCCAATACCCGTTTCCTTCCCGCGCGACGAATTTCGTTGCAGGACGAGGCGATCGGAGGAGCGCTCGATGACGCGCACGCTTTGGCTGAGTGGGTAGCCACCTACGACGAACTGCTCGATAAACGACAGCTTCAAGCCAACAAGGTGACCGTCGTCCGCTACCGCCGGGCGAGCACCAATGGCCGCAACATGATCGTCAGCTCCACTTCGGAACTGCGCCTGCTCGGAGTTCTGGTGAAGCGCCGCCTCGACGGGCTGGCTTTGCCGCTGGATGCCGATCAAACGGCGGCCCTAGCTGGCCGGATGAAGAAGGACGCCTTGTCCATCTCCGGCGACATCGTTCTTCGGGCCGCCAAGCGGGGCGTGTCTGCCGGCGAGATGATCGGCTTGGTTCTCAGCCGCCACTTGCTCGAACAAGAGTTCAAAGCTCTGACGGGAAGCCGACAGGCGTTCAGCGTCTTCTTCCTGCTCGACGATTACGCCGACTGGCTATCCCAGAAGGAAAGCCGCATCGCTGACATCCTCGGCCTATGCGTGGAGGAGGGCGAAGATGGCCCGCGCCTGCATATTGCGATCGTCGAATCCAAATATGTCTCGCATCTCGGCGCGGCGGAAGCCAAGCGCTCTTCGAAGGCTCAGCTTTTGGCGACCTTGTCGACCTTCCAAGCCGCCCTGTTCGGGGATCCGGGTCGTTTGGATCGCGATGTATGGCTCGCGCGTCTGGCCGACATGCTCTTGGATGCGGACATTCCCCCGGGCTGCACGCCACTGCTGGAACGTGTCCGGGCCAAGGTTCGCGACGGGGAGGCAGGCATTTCCTTGCGAGGGTATTCCCATGTTTTCGTCCATTCGGCGGAGCCGGGCGCCACTCAGCCGGCCTCGGAGCAAATTGCCATCACCGATGCCGGCGGCCTGCAAGCCCTTCAAGAGGTCTTCGAGCGCGGGGAACTGCGCGAATTGATCGGCGGCTACGCCAATGGATCCGATCCGGCTTTGCTGCGCTCGAAGCTTGGTCACGATCACCCGTGGAGCTCCGCTGAGGTGAAACCCCCGGCGCCACGAGTCGCGTGGACGGCCATGATGGAGCAACTGGGGCCGATCGCCGAGACGATGGACGAGGTGCCAGCTGAGGAGGCTCCCGTCAGCGGGCCAGCCGTGGTCGAACCTTCCATTGTGGAGGCTCCTGTGGAAGCGGCTACGCCATCCAGCCAACAAGTGCTTTCGAGCGCCGGCTTGAATCTTGGCGCCCTGGTTCAAACGAAGATGGCCGACCGTTCATCCGCCGTGGACGAGCGGGAGGCTTGGGCCGAGGAAACGACGCGCAAGCTGAAAACGGCTCTCAATGGGTATGGGCTGCAAGCCGCGGTGCTGGGCACTCGTTTGACCCCAAACGGCTGCCTGGTCCGGCTGGCCGGATCCGACAAGCTTCGGGTGGAGGACATCGAGGCTAAGCGCACCCAGCTTCTGACGACGCACGCCATCAACCTCGTTACGGTCCAGCCAAAGCCGGGCGAGATCGTGGTGACCATTGCCGGTGAAAAGCGCCAATCCGTCTCGATGTGGGATCTATGGGCTCGGCGCGAGCTCAATCGCAACGCCGCCGGCATCAACACCTCGTTCATCCTGGGCCTGCAAGAAATCAACGGGGCGCTTCTGTATCTTAATCTTGGCAAGGAGTTCGGCGGCCTGCAGTCGCACGAGCCGCACTCCTTGGTCGCCGGAGCAACCGGCAGCGGCAAGTCGGTGCTGCTCCAAGCGTTGCTTCTGGATGTCGCCGCGACCAACTCCAAAGAATTGGCGCAGATCATCCTGATTGATCCCAAGATGGGCGTCGACTACGCGGCTTTGGAGGATCTGCCGCACATGCGCGAGCCGATCATCACGACACGGGAACGCTCGACGGAGGTTCTGACGGCTCTGGTTGAGGAGATGGAAAGCCGTTATCGGCTGTTCGCCCCGGCTCGCGCCCGAGATCTTGCGACATACAACGCCAAGGCAGCTCTCAGGGACCGGCTGCCGATGATCTTCCTTATCCACGACGAGTTCGCGGACTGGATGCTCGATGATGAATACAAGGGAGCGGTCAGCGCGGCCGTTCAGCGGTTAGGCGTCAAAGCTCGTGCGGCTGGCATTCATTTGGTCTTTGCTGCCCAGCGGCCGGATAAAGATGTCATGCCAATGCAACTGCGAGAGAACCTCGGAAATCGTTTGATTTTGAAGGTGGCCAGTGAGGCTACGTCCAAAATCGCATTGGATCGCCCCGGTGCGGAGTTGCTGCTCGGGAGGGGCCACTTGGCAGCAAAGCTCAATGGCGAGCAGGGCCTTGTATTTGCGCAGGCCCCTTTCCTGTCTGATGATGACATCTCAGCGGCGGTCGAAGCGATCAGGTTGGACGACGTCGTCCAACGATAGAGTCGAATGATTTTCGGCGAATTACTAGTGCCTCATACTCTTTCCCAAAACAGCCTGCTCTATGAAAAGATCCGAATTCGATGCCGCTGTGGAACAGGTTGCCGAGCAGCTGCACCTCCAGATTAATAAAACATCCGAACACCACCTTGTCCTTTGTAGGCCAAGGGGTCGGCTAACCTTTTCTTTGGAGTTCACTGAGTCCGGCGTATTCATCTACCTCTATTTCCGTACTACTTCATGGGATTGGGATGGGGAGCGAACAGACCTCAACGATGTACTTTCAGTGCTGCCGGCTGTATTCCTCCGGATTGGTCCACCTTACACGTCGTGCATGCTCTATGACGTTGAGCATCCGGTGGCGGATATGCCAGAAAGCGAGGTATATGCGAGATATATCGCATTCATGCAGCCGGAAGGCCTTCTTAGTATAAGTGCGGACACCGTCCACCGGCTGACCGAGATACTCTTGGCGCTAGCCGTCTACGAAGCCCATCTTGGTGAGTATCTGGACTTCACCCCAAACGCTATGGACCGCTACTCCTTTCAAGACGAGTCGATACTGCAATGGGTGTCAAACGTACGTACAGCACTGGGGCAGAAAGAAGACGCTGAAGCATCCTATTGTTCACGAACGAACCCGCGATGGCTGTTCTACCGATCTAAGGCCGTTGGGACGACGGTTTGCTACTCCCCAACTACAGTGCTCCATCTTCGGAAGCTCATTGACGCATCAAGTCCCTGGAAGGAGCTTGAGGGGCCAACAGTTCAATTCTATAAGTCGGAGCAAGCCCACAATGCAGCACCTCATGATGAGATCAAGCGAGGGCGCAACGTCATTGCCCTGTTAGAGGGAACGACCGATGCGATGATGGTGCCGCTAGAAAATCGATTGATTGTGCTGGGCAATGAGCATCTTGTTTTCTTTGAGGTTGATTGCAGTCGCGACGTTTATAACAGCGGACGACAGGACATCATTACTCGGCAACGCCAAGAACAAGACATTCTCTTCGACGGGTGCGTTTACAAGTGGGCCGAGCGAATCGATGGGGCCCGTTTCGAAGAGTTCGCGAGAGACTTGTTGAGCCGTCGACGCGGGATCGCCCATGTTCGCAGGACATCAGTCACAAACGAAGGGGATGCGGGTGCCGATCTCCTGTGTACTTGGGACGTGCCGGCGCTCGCAGACGTTATGCGGACCGAGGGGGACGCGCCCATTGAAAGACGGACGATAGTGGTGCAGTGCAAAGCGTGGTCACGCGCAGTTGGAAAGAGCGACGTTACAGACATCCGGGACACACTTGAGCGTCATGATGCCTCCGGTATTTTGGTAATTGCGCCGGCGGTCAGGCGCTCGCTGTCTGAACACCTCGCCGTACTACGGAGACAAAATATTTGGGCCGACTACTGGGGGCGCGGCGAACTGGAAGAGCAACTTGACGCGAATCCAGACCTCGTCCGTAAATACGCCGACCTCGTTACCTATACAGTTCCCGATGCTTAGTATGTAAACGACATGGGCTCAAATGGTTTGCCAGAGAATTGCCGGAAAGCCAGCAAGTAAAGGCCTACACGGGCAGGGGAAACGCAGGTGGCATGGTTGGCAAGTTCCACAGAGTTACTCTGTCGTGATGCTAGTCCGTGGTTCTGACTGCTGAGCAGCGTGACTAGCGGCAGGCTGGGCTGTATCGCCGGCCCCTTGCTCTGTCACCGATGCTTCTAGCTCGACAAGACCCACTGCAGGCATTGCGGGAGTCAACGGTTCTTCAATCGCAGACGCTGCTGCATCTTGATGTCCCGACTCCTTTGACTGCTTCGACACGATTGGCTTCACTTTGACGGGCTTAACATAGATCGCACACCAAGGAGCTGTCGCAGATTCATCCCTTTTGCCGGTAGCAAGTATGATGCCGTCACACAGCTCCTTACCGATCTTAGGATCAATTTCAGGGCCAAGCTTGAGCGCCTTTTCCACCGATTCGCCGTTGTTTTCCTGCTTAAGAGCTTCTACCTTTTCAGCTGATCCAGGCATTAGGTCATCAGCGGGAATGTTAACTAACGTCGCTCTGATCCTCCGAATTACCTCGCGGTCGAACACAACGCGTGCATTTTGAGTGCTCGCCCGGCCCGGAACTAGACTGCAATTAAATGTCGTGCCTTGTGCACTGATCTCCTTAAAGGTGGAAGAAGTGCGTATGACTATTGTCGCGATAGCTGGTATTCCAATCACTGGGGGTACCGCTACACCCACTCGGCCAATGTGATTTAGCAGGTTGGCTTGAATCTCTTGGGCGTAGAGGGGGCGAAGCGCCCCAAGATACTCATAGTCTTCGCCACTTTGCCCTGCTTTCTCCAGGGTGCCGGAGAACGGTGCAGAAAATACCTTCTTGTAACTCCACTGGATGTTGTGCGGCGTGTCCCCAATCATGAGGAAATCGCCCACCGACGCAGAAGCCTTTTCCAGGTCCGAGATTTGTCCGGGCACGAACAATAGATGCTCGGCATTTCGAACCGGTTTGTCTTTACCCTGGCGCAACACGAGATCACAGTCGGGTGTCATGACTGCTACGACCCTGTTTTTTTTCACATCCTTGTACAGATCGCCCAATCTGAAATTGTTGCGCGCCCGGCTCCGCTTGCTCTCTACGCGAACACGGTGGTACATCTCCGCGACGCTCTTAGTCGGCTCGAATCCTCCGTCGATGGCGGCTACGCTGGCCGGATCGAGAGCAAGCTCTAGCGGCTTCTTGGCATGGGCGTCATCGGTGGCACGGATGATGTAGTCGAGGAGCGCTTCACCAAAGAACCACTCCAGGTACTCTTCTAGACCTTGACCCTCCGCGGCTAAGCGAAACTGGATTAAATATGCGATTTCTTTCAGCTGAAGGCTGCGAACATCTTTTGCCATAGCTTCGACAGCATTCGCAGTAGCTTCTAGCCAGCGGGTCATTGCCTCTGAGAGCGCTTTTCCGAACTTATATGTTTGGAATACATCTAGGAGGGTGTCCCGCGCCGCCCCTTCAACCGTCAACCCCTGTTCAGGGTGCTTTGTAACTTGTCCTTTGTCCACAAAGGCGAAACGGCTTGCATAGACGTGGTTATTGAGCTTGGCTCGATAGCTGTCTGCCTCATGCTGTCCCTTTTCTCCATGCGAAGACATGAGAATGATGGCGGGATCCTTGGTAAGCAATGGACGTACTCGCTCCATTGATTTTTCTACCGCGGCTAGTGCCTCGCCAAGATTCGGTTCATCCACGGGGGAGATTGCGGGGTTCAGAAAAAGATCGACGAGCACAAGGTCCGGCATCTCCTCATCGCCGATTGTCGGCGTCGCTGAGCCAAATGTGTGAATAACAAGAGATTCGCACGAGCGGAGCAATTCCAAAAGTGGCCGCAAAAAGCCCAGATTTGCATCTCGCTTACGGGCAAATACCCCGGCAGGGTCACACTTTATGTCACCGGTTTCTATGTACTTCTCATACAGCTTCTCCAGCACCTCTGCAACGTTGCCGGAATCGTGTTCACCTTGGGCTATGTCATTAATTGCTTCGGCCCAGACGAGTTGTTCGATTTGGGCGTGAGCTCGAACTTCCTCACTGCTTTGCAAGAATTCTAGGAAGGCCCCTTTGTCGTCGGGGTCGATGGACGGCGTGTCGAACACGTCGTCCACAATCGCGACCCTTTTTATGTCACTTGCACCTACCGTCGTTTGTAGCAGCTCAACCACGTCAGCCATTCTTTTCCCCAGAAAAATCAAGCGCAAATGTGTTAACGCGACCGCTTCGGTACTTTCCGACCTCCTCGGACATCGCCAAGGTCCAGTCGTGATACACCGCTAGTTCTCTGCATATATAGAGGCCAAGGCCTCGCCCTTGGCCAGGCGGCTTTGACGTAACGAATGCCTCAAATATTCGCTCTCGGCGATCTGGCGATACACCTGGACCGTTGTCGGAGACCTCAAGCACCTTGCGCTTTGGGTCGAGGGTAAAGCTGATCATCGGCTCAAAGGCTTCCTCGATCCGGGCTTGCTGCTTAAGCCAATAAACCGCATTGGCAACAAGGTTCTCAACAATCTGAATCAGCATACCTTTGACTGCGCGCACTTCAACGGTGCTTGGGTGAAACTCGCACTTGATCTCGTGACGTTCAAACTCTTTGGCATGGCTTGCAATGACGGTCCTTATCACTTCGGTGACATCGAACTTAGTCTTGGTTTGGCGCTTCTCCCCTGTCATCTCGTCGAATGCGGAAACCCGTTTCTGCAGTGTTACGAGCTGTTGCTCAAGGGATAGGAGCGACGCATCGGCGGGGTGTCGACGCCGGGTGTCGGACAGAACGTTGGTGGCTTGGCGGATTGCTCGATCCAATTCGTGGAAAATGAACTCGGTCATCAGTCCAACGCCTGCAAGATAGACGAATTGCTCTCGCTCGCTAACTACATTTTTGAGTGCCTTTTCCGCCGTTTCGACCGCATCATCACAACGCACAACGATACTGTTAATCGAGGACTTCACCCTCTCATATGCGGCGGATGCACTGCTGGGGACCTTTTTACCTAGCTCTTCTAAGTTGTTATCGAGCCTGAGCTGATCGCTCCTGAATTCTGTCAGCGCTTCCGTTGCCTCGGCTACTCGAAATGCGCGATCTCGCTTATCGGCCTCGTTAAGCACATTGCGGAACTCGATGTGCATCAACCACATCATGATAGCGATTAAAGCATCGGACGCTTCAGACTGTATCAAGCCTTCGCGGTTTGTCTGCTCACTAAGCGCAGTATGGGCAGAGTGAACGGTTACACGTCCAAGTAACTGTTGGCGATTGAGCAGGAAACCGGCTTGTCCAAACGCTCGCTTGTCTAGCTCAAGCCAGTCATCGTCGGGTTCGCCGTATGGAAGTACACGGAAACCGTTTCGATAAAGCATCAAGCCCCCCGACCAAGCAGCTATCAAATCGCGCGTTTCGCTCGACTTGCCAGTGAGTCCTGTGATCCCGTCAACCGTGCGACGGTTATACCAATAAATTTCAACCTCGAATGGGCCAAGCTCCGCGATTGCTTCGGGTCGTATCGAAGCAGTTTCCGTTGCTGCATGGCCGCGCTTTCCACGTTTATGAAAGACTTTTTGTGTGATCGAGTACAGCTCTGCGCCACGTTGGTCGAAGCTGACTTTGTAATCCCTGAAGCCATAGTCTATCGTTCCAGCGAAAACGGGCTCCCCATTCTCGAACTTTAGTGATGCCTTACATGTTGCATGCGCAGCACGGAGCAGTAGTGAAGGTACCGAAGGCACAAGGAGCCGCACCCCGTTGTGGCTGATCCGCAAAAGTTCATTGCCGCGGCCTGCCTGGAACGGATCGACCATGCGAGCGATTGCTCCATTCAATAGGTCAACAACCCGTCCGCGCTGCCAGTCTGCAGATAAGCTACTAATGCGAATGATGGTGCCTTGGTCATTGGCTGATTCTTTTAGTGCTCCAATCGTCGGATCAATTGGTATGTCTCCGACTTCGCCTTCTACTTCGTGACCAAACAAAGTCCAATCGATATCGAGAATGTTCTGACGGAGCTCGCCACGCCTGCTAGTAATTACGGATACGCACTCTCCCAAACGCATCGCCGAGAGCCGACCAACACCTTTGTCTCCAAGGTTGGTTGCACCCTTCAGGTTTTCTTTTCGTTTTGAGCGAGTTCCAACAGTGAGATATACGTCGTTGAGGTCGTCCAAGGACATGCCGACGCCTTTGTCGCGAACCTCAATCCAATTACTGGATGCGTATGCGGAATCCAGAGCCTCCTTAAAGGAAGCACGATCCTTTGCTGCATCAAGAGCGCTTATAAATGCACTCCTAATCTCCGTAGCGGAATCGGGTAATAGCTGGCCTTTGAGTCTGTCCCGAATAGCATCCAACGGTTTGTTCTTTTTGAGCCCCTCTATGGCCTCTTCAAAGTGAGCGCGCAGTAAGCAGATGTTAAATTCAATTACCACCACCTCACTTTTTGCATCGATGGAGTTCTTGATCAGCTCATAAAGGGCGACCTCGTCTGTGCTAATTAGCTCCTTGCCTAGCTCTAGCAGAGTGCGTGCGGCGAATTTGAACGCCATCTAGTTTTTCTTCTTCATTGAGTTATTCCCTTCATCCCTCCAGCATGCTCATTTGTGGCAAACCGCGCAAGAGCCACCACCTTCATCCACGCCGTAAACATCATCTATGTCCTCGGGGTAATCTCGAACAGGCCGCAGCGGGTTGATCGGAATGGCCGCACGGTTGCGTTCCCTGCGCTTCTCAAAATCCGCAACTATTTGTGCAACTCGCTCCGGTCGCTCGAGTTGGGTCAGGGACTCTCCTGCAGACCAGGTGAACGGCGAACCGTGCTCCAAGGCATTTTTCTCGTAAGTCTTGGCGTCCTCGTAGGCTTTCGGATGCTGCTCGCGCAGGCGAACCCATTCAATTTTCTGCTGGAAGAAGCAGAAGGTGCAGCCGCTTCGAGAGCGCCAGTCGTAATACTTCGGGATCCCTACGCCAGAGGATTCCAAGATGTCCATCACGCCTAGCTTGTCGATGCTCGATTCGCGGAAGGGTAGGCGCACTTTAAGGTTCTTGTGCTTGGAGGTGTAGCCCTCGCGATAGTCCTCGTCGGCGCGAATGGCTACATAGGAGACGACGGTGTCGCCGGCAGCGAGCATCGGACGCACCCATTGCTCGAATGGGGCGAGCTTCAACTGCCGGGTGCACCAGCGTGTCTGGGCGGAAGGTAGAAAATGGTTGTATTCGCGCAGCCAGAAGTCAAAGTCCCGCTGGGGATTGAGCCGTAGGATCGGCTTTCCGAGGAAGCCCTCCAGGCGCCCCAGGAACTCGTAAACCTCGGGTAATTCCTTGCCAGTGTCGGTGAAGAAATATTCCACGTCGATTTCGGGGTGGTGATGCCGGACGAACACGGCCAGAGCCGCGCTATCCTTGCCCCCGGAAATGCCGAGAACGTGCCTCTCAGCCATGCTCGATCTCCTCGGAACTGTCGGTTGCCAGTTTTAAGCCTGCGCGGGCGAGGGCGGCTAGCAGGACATCAATATCCAATCCCTTTGATTGAAGACTGCTGGCCAGCTCCTCGGCCAAGTTGTCGACCGTCGCGCGGTGGCGTTCGGAAAGATCGAATTGGCGCGAGATCATCCTTGCCGAGGATCCAGCTCCGATGACGACGGCGAACGCATCGGTCATGGGCTTTCTGCCACGCACGGACACCAAAGCCTCCGATTGGCGGAAACGCAAGGAGAGCCTCGCTATTTCAAGCAGTGCTTGATCGAAATCCCGATCCGTCCAATCGCGCGCCGGCTTGCTGACCGCCAAACCAACGATCCTTTCGATGCTCGCAAGGCCGCCATCGTGTTTCGCAAGATGGCCGGCAAAAGCGTTTTGACGCAACTCGCCATCCAAGTCTTTGAGCAACTCCGCACGAGCGCGTAGGCGCTCCAAAGAGTTTTCGGGGGCGTCGAGCGCTTCGAGCATGCTCGATTCAACTTTGCGTAGCATTGTCTCGTAGGCTCCCGCCAGCTCGGTGATTGGGCCGCGCAAGGCATCGACATAATCGGCCCCGTTGGCCGCGCCGAATACCGCCGCCAGATCCATGAACAGAACCCTGTGCGGGTCGCTGGCCTTGGCCAGAATGTCACGCACCGCGCGGGCTTCTGCCGTCAGGGTCGAAGTGCGCTGCGTCCAGGAGGGGAGGCGGAAAACCAAGGCGACCAAGCCTTTCGCAGCCTCCAAGGGATCGCTTGCCGGCTCTGCCGCGCCGATTGAGGCCAGAAGCTTTGAAATGCCGGATAGGATCCGTGCCTTTTCGTCGTCGACGACCACCCAGCGAAACGAAAAACGCCTCTTGTCCTGCAAATACTCATCGAGGTCCGCGTCGTTCAAACTCGGAACAAACATGCCGTCCTTGTATACGGCGAGGTTCCCCTTGTGCGCCAGGAGGAAGGTTGTAACTAGGATTGGTCGGACGCCAGAGCGAATACCAAAGGGCTCTTCGGACCACAAACGGTCAATTTCTACGGCCTCCACTCGCTTGGAAGGATCAGAGAATAACTTGCGGGTTTCATCCCAGAGCCTAATGAGCGTTGCTCCGTGCAGTTCGTCCGGGGGCTGCAAGCGCCAGAAGCCAGAATCCCCGTCTTTGCGATGCAGACCCGTTCCCTTCAAGAGGGACTCATAGAGCCCGCGCTCGGCCGGGAAGCCCTCGAATCCGAGGTTCTCCAAGTGCTCGTTTTGCAACATCGCATGAATCAGGTCGCGCCTGGCTTTGACGCTCGCGCTCGAAGGCGCGTCGCGATTGATCAGTTCGCTCCAAAGTCGAGGAGAGTCTTGGTAAAGGTCGTCGGCCAGATCCGAGGCGCAACGGGCGATCGGCGTTCCGGCCGGGCAGGTTCGTCCTGCCAAGGTCCAAGTCGCTCGCGCCACGGCGGCGCGAAGCTGCTCCTCGAGCTCCGAGCGGGCGGCGGAAATCCGGGCGGTAACTTCTCGTTTTCCGACTTGATCGCCCTCCAATTCCGGGCGGCCTTCCACGGACTGCAGGCAAACCAACTCCAAGCCAAGTTCTTCGATCCGCGCGTAGTTTGGCGGGATACCGATGGCCACCGGCCACGGGCGGCTGCGAGCAATCTTTCCGCACTCTTTCAGGGCGGACTCCAAGCGGATTTCCTTGGATGGGAGCGCCAGAAGGAAAAGGCCAAACTCCCCCTTCTTAGGGGCGAACTTGGAGGCGAGTCCCTCCGCGTCTTCAAGCCTGCACAGGGCAACATCCATCCACCGGAGCGTCCCGGTCTTGTGGTAATGCCGCTTGGCGATTGCAGGGTAGAGATTGGCGATGCCAGTCAGAACCGAGAAGTCGATGCCGGGAAGGGTTGATTTCGCTTGGGCAAGGGCTTTTTCGATGTCGAAGTCGCTGCCTTCGAAGACCGACCAAGCACCAATATGCTTCTTGTAGATCGCGACTCGCCACTTCGAAAGCTGCTCCAACGCGGAGTCGACCTCTTGGGCGAGTTTTCGAGGAAACAGCGAGCGCAGAACATCTGCGTCGGCGGCCAAACCAGAGGCGCTGCGAAGCAGATCAATGACTGCGATGCTCTTGATCAATGCGGAGTGAAGCGGGCTATGGTGAGCCTCCGTTCGCTCAACCGCATCCGCCGCCTGAGCCCAGCGATGACCGTCGGGGGAGGAGAGGATCGCCGGTTCGAGATTGACCCGAAGGTAATTCCAATAGTGCTCGGGGCGATACCGGCATTCGTCGGACAGTTCCTGCTCTTTCAGGAATGAGCGAAATCCGTGCGGTTCAACCGACCCCAGGAATCCGAAGGTGCTGCGCTCATTTTGGCCAAACTGTCGCCGAGAAACCGGGCCGAGGAGGGCGGCCATGGTGGGATGTAATGGCCAGCATGCATCCAGGCTGTCGGCAAAGGCGTCCACGCCGATGGCCGGCCGTCGTGCCGCCATCGAGAGCGCGACGGTTCTGGCGTCGACGCGGTTGGATTTCGGACGAGCATTCGTTTCGACCGCGCGGCCGATCAGCTCCACAACCTCGTCGCTTGCCGCGACCAACGGAATGTCCGCGTAGCGGCCTTGGATCTTCGCCCAGTCGTCGCGGGACTCGCTGCCGAGGCGCGAGGCATACTGTCGGAACGATTGGTGCAGAATGCCAACCACGACGATCTTTCCTTGGGCTCGTGCTGCAGACTCCGCGAGATTTTGAAAGAAATAGACGTCGTCGCCGAGGCCCAAGGCCGCTGCTTCGAGGAACTTCCCCATTTCGTCGATGACGAGGAGGACTCCGTCGTGTCGGTCATCCGAGGCCACCGCGCACAACTCCGCGATGACGTCGGTGGCGGAATCGGGAGAGGCCGTAGAGCCGAGCGCATGATTCAGAGTCTTTGAGATTTCGTCGGAGACGGATCCCCGCTTGCCGACGACCGGAAGGACGAGCCAGCCTTTGTTCACGGGGAAGGCTTCGTCGAAGTTCGGGTGGGAGCTCAGGCGCAGCACATCGCGAGCCTTGTCGCGCAGGCTCTCATCCGGGCCAAGGGATGACGCAAGAGCTACGGCCAGTGAAGATTTACCGCCGCCAAATGGGCCTGTCCAAGTGAAGGCCCGCTGATTGCTTCCGGAGATTTGCTTGGACATGGTGTCCAATACGTCGGCGGCCGTCTTATGGCACACATAGCCGTCGAGGGCGTCCATGCGCCCAAAGTCGACGTCCAAGCGGATGGAGCGTTGGTATTGGCTTCGTATCCGAACGATTTCGGACAATAACGTTGTGTCAGCTTTGCTCATGCGTAGGCCTTCTCCAACATCCAACTGCGAAACGCTGAGCCATTCCAACTCTTTCTAAGCACCTGACGAAGGCCGGCGGTGTCCGTCCAAGAAAAGGTGCCTCCGGTGAAGTCATCCAGCGAGAACAGGCGCTCGGCAACCGATTCCTCGTCGAGCTTGAAGACGCGTCCGGGCGATCCTTCACCATAAACGATAGACTCGAATGCCATTGAATTCGCGGTAGAGTCCAGAGCTTCCCAATAGTCGATCAGTGCGTAGATAAACATCCCATCGCTTAGCGTGGGCTTTGGGCCTCGCCGGAATGCGAACGTGCTTTTGCCCTCTTCCGAAATCAAGCCCAACTCACCGAGCATGGGTTCCGCAAAATCTTCCGGGGAGCCGGCGCCGGATCTTGGAGCGTAGCTGCGAATGCAGGTATCGATGTCACGGGTTAATGTCGAAGGTGATATGCCTCGCTTCGTATTGAATTTGGCTGCAAAGTCAGCCAACGGCTTTTCAAGGTCCGCCTTAGTGAAGTTTGGCGCGGTGACCTTATTGAACAGCCAAAACCAAGTCGTCGAGCGATTCCCCAATCCGGCGAGCTGCCAATGTACGAACCACGCGGTGGTCGGATTTTCCGAGTAGGGGTCGAGCCCATCATTCGGAAAAATCTTCTGTGCGGTGGGGGACAGTTCGTAATCGTCGGATTGTCCTTCGCCAATTAGATTTGTGGCGAGAGCCCAATGCCGCATCGAGGCAACCATGTTCTTGCCGACACCGAACCGCGCAATCGACTCATCGTCGGTAAATACCGACTTCATGATCCGGTTGGTTTCTGTTTTTTGATCGAAGACCTTTTTGAGCCACATTTGCCTCAATGTGAAGGTCTCGTGACCGGAGAAGTGTGGGGTGTAACCCGGGGAAATGGCTGCAATTGTCATGGCGAAATTTTAGCACTGGCGACTTCATCCAGTTAGTCATTTAAGTGACTGGATAAGTTCACCAGTAGCCCACGTATTCGATAGCAGCAAAAATTCGCCGAGGCGATAAGTTAGTCCTTCAAGCCCCCTTTCGCGTTTCGCTCTGCATGCTTGGGTCGGGTAGAATGTAAACAAATCAATGTTTCCTGGTGTTTTATTTACACAAGAAAGGCGGTGTGCCATGAAGAACGTATATGGGCAGGTGTGTTCCGGGGTTGTTTACGTTTTTTGTTACACACAACCGTTTTAAGCCGATGCGGCTTGGCCAAGTCTGACAAGAACGCCCTGTAAAACAGGGCGTTTTTCATTGTGCCGGCTGCTTGCCTAGCGGCTCCCGGCGCTGACGGCCAGATAGATCTCGCGGAGCAGTAGC
>Ga0316604_10000698_pt1 | contig 36838 bp, 44 predicted proteins | sample OWC_soil_day20_C_FD_207650 | JGI IMG/M metagenome (GOLD analysis project Ga0316604, IMG submission 207650) | Wetland soil microbial communities from Old Woman Creek delta, Ohio, United States - OWC_soil_day20_CT | ecosystem: Environmental > Terrestrial > Soil > Wetlands | place: USA: Ohio... | reverse complement strand
AAGGCGACAGCGCCATCATCGACCCGGCGGATATTCACAAATTGATATAAATCTTCTCTCTCCCCCTTCTTCTTCCCCCTCTATACGAGGCCCCCTTCGCCGATTTGGGCGAAGGGGGCCTCGTTCTTTTTATTTACATTTATAACTTACCGCTCGTATATTCGTCCGGTAACCAAGCCTTCATATTCCATGACGCAACGCATGGCTTCCACCCTATTTGCGGGATCATATCCCTCTATCTCAGATAGTTTTTTGATTCGCTGACTGTACCACTCGTAGGTGTTCACCTTGTTAAATGTTACACAAGGGCTGAATACGTTGATGAAAGAAAATCCACGGTGCCGAATCCCGGCTTCTATCAGCAACGCCAACTCATTCAGATCTTTGGAAAAACCCTGTGCCACAAAACCGGCTCCGGCGGACAACGCCAGCTCCAATGCAGATACAGGACGCTCTGTTGATCCCTCGGGACTCGTCTTGGTTTTGAATCCGAGATCGCTGCGAGGTGATACCTGTCCTTTAGTCAGCCCATACACATGATTATCCATCACGATGTATGTAATATCAACATCGCGTCGCATTGCATGAATGGTATGGCCGATGCCGATGGCAAATCCGTCGCCATCACCCCCGCAGGCCAGAACCGTCAGATTTGGATTAGCCAGTTTGACTCCCTGCGCCAGCGGCAGCGATCTCCCATGAGTAGTGTGAAATCCATAGGCATTGACATAACCGGGCAATCGACTCGAACAGCCAATTCCCGACACGATCACTACTTCATGAGGTTCGACGTTCACAGCCGCCAACGCTCTCTGAATTGCCGCCTGCACTGAAAAATCCCCGCACCCCGGACACCAGTTCTGCTTGACGTTAAATTGAAAATCAGCTGCCGTTGACATCACAGCACCCCCCTGCAACCATTTGCAATCTCTTCCGGGCGAAACGGATTCCCGTCATACTTAAGCACAGAGTAAATTTTCCGGCCCTGGGAAGAGTTTGCCCGAATTAAGGAGGCCAACTGCGCGGTCGCATTATGTTCCACCACTACAACCGTTTCCGCCGCATCCAGCAACTCTTGAAGCTTTTCGCCAGGGAACGGGTGCAGTAAACGTACCTGCGCATGATTGACAGTCACGCCTTCCTTTCTTAGCCTCAACAAGGCTTCTGCGATCGGTCCGCTGGAGGCGCCGACACCAATGATTAACAGCTTCGACTTTGCAAATGGTGCATCTGTCCGAAGCGGTTCCGGAAAATGACCGACCACTGTAGAAAGCTTTCGCAACCGTTTGTCTGTCTGAGCTATTCGGTTTACAACCCCTTCAAACGGTCGCCCGGTTTCGTCATGCTCCAATCCTGTCACATGGTGGATTCCGTTGTTAGTGCCGGGTATCACTCGGGGTGACACTCCGTCCGCCGTCACCTGATATCTTTTAAAATACTGATTTTTCGCCAGTTCCGGCAGATCCGCCGCCAACTTCAGATTGCCGCGCCGCATCGGAACTCCCTCAATAGGTAATAGCTCCATCGTCTGCGTGCCGAGTGACAGTTGCATATCGGACAGCAAAATTACCGGGCACTGGTATTCCTCCGCTAAATTGAAGGCTTCCACGGTGTCCGGGTATGCCGCAGCTGGCGAATCCGGCGCCATGACAATCTTAGGGGCATCGCCGTGTGTGGAAAAAATGGCCGCCATAATATCGGATTGTTCATGTTTTGTCGGCAACCCAGTGGATGGCCCGCCTCGCTGCACATCTATCACAACCAGCGGAGTTTCAGTCATCCCTGCTAATCCAATCGATTCAGCCATCAAAGACAACCCCGGGCCCGAGGTGGCGGTAAAAGCCCTAACCCCTGCATAATTTGCCCCGATCGCCATCATACAGGCAGCGATCTCATCTTCAGTCTGGATCATGGCGCCGCCCAGTTTCGGCAGTCGCTTCACCATAGCTTCCATAATTTCTGATGCCGGAGTAATGGGGTACGCCGCCATGAACTTAGCGCCAGCCGCAATCGCTCCCCGCGAAATTGCTTCATTGCCGATCATATACAAACGCCTCACGCCATCGCCAGTGTCCAGTTGATAAGCAGCCTTTATTTCCGGTCGCGTTTTCTCCGCATAGTCCCAGCCAGAACGCAATGCAGTCAGATTCGCCTGCATGATTGTTTCGCCTTTGCCGTGAAACCTCTCGCGTAGCGGGGCTTCAAATGCTGCTGGGCTTATTCCCAACATTGCCGCTGTTAATCCTACCGCGACGACATTTTTCATTTTGGCACTCCCAGCCTGTGTTGCCAACGCCGTCAACGGTGCGATCATCAGTCGCGCCGCCGTTCCTTCCGGCAAGATTGGAGCGAATAGCTCATCCGCAATAATCCATCCGTCCACTGACAGTTCATGGGCACAAAGTGCAATCGTTTCCTGATCCAGCGCAAACAGCACATCCACATTGTCTGCGATGGAAGCAATCGGAGTAGAACTCATGCGCAAATTATAATTAGTATGTCCACCCCTTATTCTGGAGGAAAATACTCGATAACCATACAAATGATATCCTTGCCAAGACAGACCCTGCGCCAGCAAATCCCCTGCACTTTCAATGCCTTCCCCCTGCTGTCCGCCAATTTTCCATGATATTTGTCGCACCATTTAGGACTCCCTCCGTCTATGTAAGCTTTCGTATTTTTTCTTTTCTCTTATCTTCCGGACTATCGACTGCCACCACCCAACTTCGACAGTTCCCTCAGTCGTTCGCGATGTCCGATAACCAACAAAATGTCGCCAGTTTGGATTGTTTCCCCTCCCGACACGTGCGTCAACAATACGCCTCCGCGGTGGATGCCGACGATGAGCGAGTCATATTGTTCCTTTATTCCACAAACAGCCAAACGGGTCCCAACAAGGGACGATGTTGGCGAGATTCGGATTTCTGCAATATCCAGATGAAGTTCTTCGTTGTAAAAAACATTATCCATTAGATCAACAATCGCCGGTTTTGTCATCGCCGTTGCCATCTGACGCCCACCCATGATTTCAGGAGAAATCACGTTGGTTGCCCCGCTCCGCTTCAATTTCTCGATTGCTTCCGAGCGATTGGCTCTGGCCACAATCGAAAAAGAAGGATCCCGATTTAAATTTCGGGCCGTTAAGGTCACGTAGACGTTTTCCGCATCATGTGCAATGGTGGTAATAATTCCACGTGCCCGCTCAACACCCGCTTTTAAAAGAACGGAGTCTAGTGTAGCATCGCCCTGAATTGCCAGAATCCCCCTATCAACCAATCCTTGCCATATTGCCGTGTCTTGATCTATGACAATAAATTGTTCTTTCTCTTGCTGCAGGCGTTCCATCACCACATTGCCTACACGACCGGCGCCGCAGACAATGATATGTCCGCTCAATTTATCTATTCGACGCTCCATGCCTCTCCTCCCAAACAAATCTCGTAATTTGCCTTCCAATATCACCTGGAAAATTGACGTGAAAACATAGAACGCACTACCCACACCAAAAAGAATCAAGATAATCGTAAATATCCGACCCTGCAAGGTTTTGGCCACCACATCCCCGTATCCAACCGTGGACACAGTTGTCACTGTCAAATAAAGCGCGTCCATTAATGAAAACTGTTCCAACCCCATATAACCGATAGTCCCCAAAACCAGCAGCCCAAAAAAGGCCGCGAGAGCTAATACAAGTTGTCTGGATGCCAGAAGCGTTCACCTCCCCATTCAAGTTTTGCAGTATCGCTTATCCAGTTATTGTTTTCCGTCGCACGCCTATGATATTGGAAGTACTTCCGCAATTAAGTTGTCAATTCCTGCTTGTGAAGCGATTGACGCTGGCGACTGCCATAAATCTACAAAAACGGCACCTCCCCGCACGGGAAATGCCGTTGAATGAACTTTCGTTATTGAGGACCCCTATCTAATCTTTTCTATCACAATCGCCATAAGTTTTCCCCGTTGCCGGAATATACGTCCCGATAATTGCAGCGCATTTTATTTCCAGGGAATCAGCCTGCGTTCCACCCATTCCAGTATTCGGTTAAACACAAGCCCCAGCAAGGATAACACTAATACACCCACCATCAGCTTTGTCGTAAGCATCAGATCGCCATAGTGGAGAATCATCGCTCCGACACCTTCTTTAGCTGCAATCATTTCGGCAGCCACCAGCAATAACAAGGAAGTTCCCGCCGCTAGCTTCAAACCGGCGAAAATTACTGGTAATGCAGCAGGCAGCACCACCTTGCGAATCATGTTCATCCTGGAAGTCCGATAACTGACAGCAACCTTCAGTAATAACGGATCAACGTTCTTCACGCCGGAATAGGTATTGATCACGACTGGAAAAAACACGCCCAGACTGATGATCGTAATTTTCGATACTTCACCGATCCCGAGCCACAAAATGATGAGGGGCAACAATGCAATTTTAGGGATGGGGTAGAGGGAATAAATCAATGGATTCCCAATAGCTTCCGCCAGTTTGGAAAATCCGGTCAAGAGCCCTATTCCTATCCCAGCGGCGCTGCCAATGGCATAACCCCAGCCGATTCGTTGCAGACTGGCCTGCATATTGACCGCTATTTCACCGCTTGCCATCATCTCCAAGCCGGTCTTTAAAATGGACGTGGGCGCCGGAAGATACAGTTCGGATACCCACCCCGACATGCACACCGCCTGCCAAAAAACGATCAAGATTGCAATGCCGCCAGGACCGGTCCAACGGGAAACTTTTCGTTCCATAAAAGCAAGCCTGAATTGCACTTCCCTCTGAAACAATGCCATCCGATCATACCTCCCGTAAGGCGTCTTCCGCATCTTTGCGGATGAGACCCCAGATATGATCGCAATAGAAATTGAAGCGGGCGCTATGTTCGACCGCGTCCCTGCCACGACGCGGTAACTCAATCTGCAGAATACTCGTCACCCGTCCGGGCCGCCGGGATAGCACCACAATTCGATCAGCCAGATAGACAGCTTCCTGAATGTTGTGCGTCACATAGAGTGTACTTAGACGATGCGCTTCCCAAATTCTCAACAGTTCTTCCTGCATTAGGGTCCGGGTTTGTGCGTCCAGTGCGGAAAACGGTTCGTCCATTAACAGTAAGTCCGGTTGTATCACCAGGGTTCGAGCAATCCCGGCCCGCTGCCTCATGCCGCCGGACAGTTGGTGAGGGTAGGATTTTTCAAACCCGGATAGTCCCACCAATTCAATATGCCGCCGAATTCGTTCCCGTTGCTCCTCTGTCGATAACGCCGATTCTTCCAGCCCAAATCCAATGTTGCTTTCCACCGTACGCCAAGGAAACAGCCCAACTTCCTGGAATACCATCCCCACCGTAGGGTCACGGTCCTCTGTTAGCCCTTCCACAACAATCCGGCCTGATGTTGGCGCCAATAATCCTCCAACCATGTTGAGCAGTGTTGATTTTCCACAACCGCTTGGACCTACCAGCACCACGAATTCTTCCTGTTCGATCGTTAGGCAGACATTATCAAGAGCGGTGACCGGACTTCCATCCGGCCCCGCATATTGCTTGCCCACCTGATCAATGGCAACCCTCATTGGCCTGCGCCAACTTTTTTTAGGGCCTCCTCCCAAAGCTGCACGTCCATCACTTGAGAGGCGTTTACCTGTTTTTCGATCATCTTATGATTAAAATACCAGTCAATCTGCGTCTGCATATCCGTGGCCAACAATTTCCCATCCCGGTCCATATACGGCAGCCCCAACTTAATGTCTTCCACCGGAGCCCCTGTGTGTTTGGCAATGATACCCACTACTTCTTCGTAATTCGCGCCAGGCGCCGGTTTGCCGTCCTTTTTCTTAAGTGCGGCATCGTAATAGTATCGGGTAGATTTAATATAAGCGGCCAAGAACCGAACCGCCGCATCTCTATTCTTCATAAAATCCGGCGCGAAAAAGATCGCCGACGTCTGATATTCAATAGCATCGCCAACTTGCACCACGACCTTGCCGTGTCCGGCCTTTTCCATCTTTGTGATATTGGGTTCGTTCAAAATGACTGCGTCAACTTGTTTCCCCTGCAGGGCCGCCATTAACGCACTGAGTTTCCCGAGCGGAACGATCTCGACATCGGACAATTTCAGTCCTTTGGTTTCCAGCAATCGCCCCAGCATATAATGGAATGTTGAACCGGTCTGGGTAATCCCCACCCGTTTTCCTTTCAAATCTTCGATCTTTTTGGCGCCAGATTCCCACAAATCCGTCCGCATCAGCACCGCGGAAGATGAATAACCTTTTTGTTCCCGGCCCTTGTCGGCTACAATCGATAGGTTCTGCCCACCAGCCACCATGTTGAACAGGCTGGCCGTTATACCTGTGGCTCCAACCTGAACTTTGTTCGAGGCGGTCGCAACCGCTATTGGGTGAGCCGCATCAAACCACTGGGGATCAATTTCAATTCCCTGCTCTTTAAAAAAGCCTTTTTCCATCCCGATGAAAATCGGGGCGGAACTGGTCAATTTCAAGATTCCTACACTAACTTTTGTTGCTTGCGCAGGCGCCGCCGGTTTTACAGGATCCGCTCCTTTGCTGCACCCCGTAAGCGCCAGTGCCAGAATGAATAACGCCAGTATTACGAAAATCAGACCAACTTTATTTTTTTGCATGCCAATACTCCCTTTCTACCATACTACACTTAGACTCATGGATAGTTTTGTTTTAGCGGATCATTTGTTACTGATTATATTACAACCTGTGGTTTGCGGCAACAAACGACCCACCAAACTAATGAACAAAGCGAAACCTCTGTAGTCTAGATGTCTAGATCGTTGCTCAGGTTTGTCTATTTTTTTCTACACAGCGGCCCAATCGATTAAGAAAAGGACTTTAATCGTATAGGCACGAATCTCTGCAGTAACTGAAGATTCTATAGAACTATTTTGCACTATCGTTTCTGCGCAGTCACTTTTTTTTGTGGCACGATTTATGCAGTTCATTTTTTTATTACGCCAACTTTACTCTGTTACAGAAATCGAAAGGGGCTATACGAATGTCGGATGAAATAATTGCGACCCTGGAAAAGTTCCTGCATGTAATGCCGCTATTGGGTGAAATGTTTTCCTCCGATATTGGCGTGGCCGTTACTGATCGCGAAAAATATCTTCTTTACAAGCGCGGACGTGTCCTGGATCTGAAAATTTCCGCTGGCGCACCGCTTAAACCAGGAACTGCCGTTGTCCGAGCCATGACCGAAAATCGGCGGATAGTTGTCCGTGGCGATAAAGCCACTTTTGGTTTGCCCTACATCGCTACCGCCGTTCCAATCCATGACGGGGCTGGCAACGTTGTTGGCGGCGCCGTCATTATTGAATCGGTCGATCAACAGGACCAATTAAAAAAAATGGCGGAAAAGCTGGCTGATACAACAAGCATCCTGGCAAGCACCTCGGAGGAGCTCTCTGCACAAACTCAAGAGATCAGCACTCTCAGCCGAACAATGTCTCTTTCCGTCAATGAGTCGCAGGGACGATTACAGGAAACCGACCAAGTAGTGGGACTGATAAAAGCCGTGGCGGGACAAACCAATATGCTGGGACTTAACGCAGCCATCGAAGCGGCGCGTGTTGGCGAACAGGGACGTGGCTTCGGCGTCGTAGCCGATGAAATTCGAAAACTGGCAACCTCCACTGGTGAGTCGATAAAAAAAATTGAATCGACCTTACGGACGATTCGAGAGGACAGTCAGAATACTTATGAACAAACTCGTCGAATTGATGAAGTAATGCCTCAAATCGCGCAAGCAATTGCGCAAGTTGCCAGCGCTGTGCAAGAAGTCAACTCAATGGCCCGTTCTCTCAATGAGATGGCGGATAATTTAACGAAAGATCAGGTAAGCCCTTAAAGCTGCTACACCGAAACACTTGTATTTCCCGGGAAATGTATCGCCCCTGATAAACCAGCGGCGTAAGTGGCGTCACCTCTTGAAAGAAGGTAGATAGCACGGCCGCTTGCTCTTTATTGCCAAAAAAAACGACGTCAGCATTCAATGGCAGTCGCAAATCTTGCCGCCAATAATCAAACTGTGAAAATCGTGACGGCGTCAATACATGGACTGTTGGCTGTCCCGGCAGGTAATACCATGCCAATGACGCCAACTTGTAATCCCCTGCCAACACCACTGTCGAATATTTCACATACTCTCCCCCCGCCTGGAACATTACGTCATATCCCAGCATCTGTCGTTTCATAACCATCTGCGGGGGGAGAAAGTCAAATAGTTCCGGTGCTCTCAGCAGCATCGTCATAACAATGCCCAATGCAATTCCCGCTTTATAGACCCACGCGAAGCGGGGAACATTTAGCCATTTTGCAATCAAAATAATACCGGTCACAAAAGCCGGAGCAGCCCAGTTTCCTTCCGTTCGTTTGAACAATGCTGCATAACCAAAGAAAACAATCACAGTTAAGCACGGCCACAGCAGAAATGCCTGCTGTTCATCAAACACCATTGTCCGGAATTGTCGCAGCAACAAATATAGCAGAAAAAAATAGAACACCGGATTGAGAGCGACTGCCTGCGCCCCTATATATTCGGTGAATGTTGAAATATTCAGGTTTTTCCCTGCAGCCAACCCGTGCCCCAGTTGAAACCGAAACGAACTCCATTCATGGCTGGCGTTCCAGAGAATTACCGGCAGAAAGCAAACCACTACGAGTCCGATACTAATGTACACTTCTTTACGACGAAATTCACAGCGTCGGGACGAAAACAGTAAAAACAGCAGGAACCCCGGCAGTAGCAATACTGCAGTGTACTTGGAGAGTAACGCAAATCCTGCTGCCACCCCAGCGGCATAATAATACCGGGGTTTTGTCTCAAATGTTGCTTTATAGGCAAAAAAAATCGCCGCCGTCCAACCAAGAATCAACGGAGCATCTGGTGTCGCCAGAGAAAAACCCATTTGGGACAGTGGCGACAGTAAAAAAATCAGCAAGGCTTTCACTGCAACCGAAATCCCATACATTTTCCGCGCCAACGACCAAATCCCGAGGCCGGTCAACGTCGAACAAGTCAACGGGACCAACCTGATCTGCCATTCTGCATCGCCGAAAAATGTCGCAATATGAATCAACCAAGCGATCATCGGTGGATGATCAAAGTAAGCAAGCTGCAAATGATTGGACCAGACCCAGTAATAAGCCTCATCAAAGTGCAGTGGCAATCTTGTATTGTAAAAAAAATTGGCCAAAACTACCGCCGCAAAACCGGCGCCAAAAACTCGATTCATGCGCCTATCGTGGAGTCAAAACGAAGCTTCCATACCTTTAGCACAGCCTCCAAAAAAATTGTGCGCGACATTTTCGATTTTCCCGCCGTGCGATCTTCAAAAATGATCGGCGTCTCCACAATCCGAAATCCTTTACGCCTTGCCCGATACGTCATCTCAATTTGAAAAGAATAACCATTGGATTTGATTCCGTCCAAATCAATGGCCTCCAAAACTTCCCTGCGAAAACATTTAAATCCGCCAGTCAGATCGCGCAAGGACAGCCCGAGAATTGTCCGGGCATATAAACTGCCGCCCCGACTGATAAATTTGCGTATGACTCCCCAGTTTTTCACCCCGCCGCCCGAAACGTAGCGACTGCCCAATACCACATCATGGGTCTGAATAGCTGCCAGAAAATCCGTCAGATATTTTGGATCATGTGAGAAATCGGCATCCATCTCAAAAATATAATCATACTCACGAGCCAACGCCCACTTGAATCCTGCAATATAAGCTGTTCCCAGTCCCATCTTGCCAGTTCGCTTGAGTAAAAATAATTGTCCGAAATATACGGATTGCATTAAACCTTCCACGATTTCATACGTCCGGTCCGGCGAGTTATCATCGACAATCAGAATATGTGCTGCCGGATCAGTCCGGGTAATCAAGGCCAGCAAAGCCTCTATATTATCCCGCTCGTTATAAGTGGGAATGATGATGAGATGTCCCGCCACTGTTATTTTCCCGCCCCCTTTGCGTTATCTCTGCACGGTTCGTTTTCTTTTTCGCCAAAGGTAAACCAGACATTCATGAAATAATTCAATACGCTGACCAGACCGATGGAAACCAACTGTGCTAGATTCTTATCCATGTCAAATCTTTCGACAAAAGCCCCCAGTAGCAGCAAATTCACTCCTAGATTCAGCACACTGACGCCAAAAAAACGGCAATACTTGTTGCGCATACTGCGATTGGCTGTCTGTCCTTTGAAAGTCCAACGAAAATTCCAGTAAAAATTATTGGTAACAGCAACTGAAAAAGAAACAATAGCCGCCGCTAAATAATACAGACCGCTTTGCACCGCCAGCGCATACACAGCCATATTAACCAAAGTCCCCGCTAACCCCACAATGGAAAATTTGATAAAGCTCAGCAACAAAAAGCACATCCGCCTTTTCTGCATAAAATTCTTTATTATTATACCACAGCGGTTCCGCCAACTGTCAAAATCCTTTTACCGCAATAACCAGATTGTATTGATAATTTTTCTCCGCAGTTCTAATATAGCATATTTTTACCACTTGCTTACGGTTTGTGAAAGCTTTTAAATACAGTTTTCATCCTCATTTTCCCCTTGTAGAAACTGGTAATGATTTGTCTAAATTTATGAGAGTCTATCCCCAATTCTATCCCCAAGATTTCGCCCCAAGTCAGGCCCTCCACTGGGAATCAACTCCCTTGCAACAACTTGCAAAGTGGCCTCCCACAATCCCCTACAAACCCAAGCAATAAATCCCCGACATATTTCATCAAGCCCGTAAAAAAAAGAGCGCCCCTGCTCAAAATGCAGAGACGCTTTTTTCATGTAACCCTCTGTGGGTTGCATCCTGTCTCGGGCTTTACTGATTCTCTTTAATGATTTTGAAATTAAAAGTGTAATTTGCCACTTCACCGCCTATATCAATAGGAAAGTATACGGAAATAGTTTTGTTCTCGTCTTCGTCTGAGATAAAATCCTTGCTTCTCCATTGCCAGCCACCAAAAGCAATGCGTTTAAGAAATATTAAGTCAACAGGAGCAATATTATCACTAATTGCTGTTCCGGGGATTGGTGGAATAGTTGTAGGCGCTTGTTTTTCGGTCCTGTCTTTATACAGAATCCCGTCGTGCACTATCCGTCTATAATTTTTCTTAACATCGATTAGCGCAACTTGTTCCCAATCTATCTTAACGACTTTGTTTGTCAGGTTTTTCACGCGGAGATTAATTCCCTTTTTACCTTCCAGCGCAAACACAAACGACATTTTTTCGTCGGAAAACGTAATCTTGTCTTTTTGCGGCTCTGGTTCTGTCATAATGATTTTTAAATCAGCCGCAACGCACACGCCCTGCATCATAACAAAGATCAGCAGAACTAAAAGAGTTTTTTTCACACGATAACCACCTTTGCTGCCGCTTGCAGCTTTTATTCATTAAAACGAGTTTGCGCCTTGTTTAGCTTTCCCTTTTTCCCATTCCGTTGCCGTATCAGTTACTATTTTTGAATAAAAAGACGCCTTTCCCTTTTTGCTAACTTCATTAAAATTTGAGGAAAGCAACGTTTTACTTCCCCACCAATTGTAATTTTCGATATACCTATTCATTTGAACAGGATGCCCAAACTTTGCAATCAAAGACTCATGAACTCCATTCCAATTTACATATCCTGTCGTATGAATTGTTGCCAGTATAAGTTGACCTTGCCAAAACCCGTACTCTATTCGGTCTACCACGGCGCTCCCGATTTTATAATCATCGCCATTTTTAACATATAAGCCCACGCCGCCCCAACTTTCATCTGTATCGACCAATTTCATTTCATCTTTGTACGAATCAAAAGTAGCGCCCCACTTAATTCCTCTAAAGCCATCTGGTTCATTTTGAAAGCGGTCTGCCGCGCATACTCCTTGCATTAACACCAGTATCAGGACAACGAGAATCAGTTTTTTCATTTTCACACCTTCCTTTCTCATTCTTCCAACTTTTCCAATCGCTGTTAAAGACTTCGCTACCAGCAAGGCAAAACCTGCAAAGATTGGCAGAAAATTTCCATGCGCTGCCGGCGATTAAAACAAGGTCCAATACACAACCATTCGCTCTTGATTTCAGGCCCCTTGCTGGCGATTCTGCGAAGCGAGTTTGGTGATTCAGGTCGATTCACCATCTGTTTTATTATTTCTGACCAATGCATGATAAAACTTAATTGCAGGAAAGACTCCGAACCACTCCCGCCAGCCCTCCGCTCGTTCTTCCCTACTATGCAGGTTGGATTTTATTTATCACCCCACACAATTTTTCTGTACCTGTCCCAGTCAATGCGCCATCCCCGGCCCTCTCTACGGGCTATTTTGTTGTCCCGAAAAAGTTTTGAGTTGCAGCGTATCCTAGCTGTTTCGGCTGTTAATTTGATTTCAGCCGCAAACTCTTTTAGTGTCAGGATGTTTGCCATAGGTGCGTATCTCCCTTCGTTTGAATTTTTCCATAACCTCATTTTAGGCGAGGTTATGCCCACCTATCATGGCGAATAATGATGACTCTGTGAAAGTTGCTTCACAACAAAATTATTTGTCCGTCTTTTCGTCCTGCAAGACGACTACTCGACATCTGTGTCGAATACGCTTCCCGCAAGAGGACTATTCCGCACGAAAGCGTAAATCTACCCATTTTCGCCATGCTTTATCGTTTGAAAAAATACTTACGACATTCTTCGCGCCTCTGTCATCCGCTGCTGGAGCTGACAAAATTATTTCTGTAAGTTCCAGCGCTACGAGAGGTCGAGTTATGAACAGATTATCTATTTTTTCTTTAGCCATTTGGCGCTTTTCCAAGTCATTCAACATAACCAAGCTCCTATTTTCCGGCCAGGCAGCCACCTCGTACATCACCTAACGATGTGCAAAGAGGGCCTTGCGTCGATGTCTGGATTTTTCGACTGATCTGCTGCCTAGACGGTCAATCTCATAATATCGCCTTCGGGAATACTTAGAACTTCCATTTACTTTTTTAACGCAAACGGTTTAAACCTTACCCCCAGCTACAGCACCGAACCAACTTTGTAGCGCTACATCGTTCAGCCAGTCCTTTGAATAGGCTAGGTCTATAAACTCGTTCGCCTTGGATCCATCTGCTTGCAGACTGTTCAGGAAGGAAGCCACTCGATCAATAACACTCCTGCCAAGGAAAGAACCGCCACCGACTTCGGCCAGTTCATTATCCTTGAATCCACGCATTACAAGCCGTTCTGCAAGCATTTTCTTTGCCGGGATAATCTTCGGCGTGTCGGTGTTTTTTGCCAGTAAGGTCATTAATAGCACCCCGCGCATGGTCATCATAATTTGCGGTTCCACGGTCTCCGGTTTCTCGATCTTCATGGACCGGAGTTCATCCAGTGAAATATTACTGATCTGTGTGCAGTTTTCCGCATCCAATATTTCATCATACATTCGGTTGAGCTTTCCGTCCGGCTCATAAATAAATACCCGGAAGCTGTTCAGACCAATCCTGCGAAAGCGAAGCCTGAGCAATTTCATCATTTCCTTATCCGTCATGTTTCCAAGGTTAATCACTTCATGGCCTCCATCAAATCCGTGGTTCCTCGCAAATCCTTTGCTAGGTCACGCAGCACCTCCGCCTGTGCTTTATCGCCAAGGTCCGGCAAGACCCCCAACGCATCTTGTACGGCTTTTAAGCGGGGCACTATCACTTCAAGTTCATCTAGTTTCATGCTGTCTTTCCTCCTGTGCTTTAAATAAGCGGCCACCGAAGCAGCCGCACCTTACTGATTCTATCGGGCGTGAGCGTTCATGCCGCAACCAAAGCTGATACCATCGGCAAGTCCTTGCCCGTAAGCATCCGAACAAAGTTGATCAATCGTTTTTCCAAGCTCCAAACAATCGTCAGTAGTCAAATTCACCCCAGACGTTTTTTTGCACATTTCTTGGACAACAATTATCGAATTTGCACGATACCGCTGTACAGTATCCAACTCGTTACCGATATACAACGTATCTGCAATTTGTTCAAATAAATTCTCTTTACCCATTGTTCACACGCTCCTTTTAATATTCCCCGCTATTACGTCGCGGATACATCGTTCGCTGTCGCAAACATAATCACCCACAATATCAAGAAATGTCATTATATCCCCATACCCCGTAAACCAATCACAAGAATGTTCGCCTAAAAGGTCTCTCCCTTCGGCTAACGATTCTCCTGGAGAACGGTTCATCCAGGCGATAGCGGCGCGTAGATCCGGCTTTTCGTTCCATCCATATTGGTCGCCAAGATGCTCCAATAAAACCTGTACTTTTCCAAGTTGATTTAAAACATCTTCCATTGCGTTCCTGTGATCCCAGAGACTCCCATGCAACTCTAGTTCCTGTGATTTTTCTTCCAGCATTGTACACACTCCTTCACTTATTAACCCTTCCCGTGCTACAATGACGGTAGCATCAGGGTTCTTCGTAGTTCTCTGGCTGCACACGTCCGGTGTCCTGTTACCAGCAGGGCCCGGACCTTTTGTTTTAAATCATCAATAACTTTGCGCCTTCTTTCCTCCATCACTCTTGACTGGTTGGCACGGCCTTATATGAGAATGTGGCTTCAAAGATACTTTGTCATTTCAATTCACCTGCCCAGTATTTTTGATACCGATTCATGTCGATGCGCCAGAATCGGCCCTCTTTCTTGGCAATTTTGTTCACGCGCCAAGCTTTTGACTTACACCTTTCTATTGCCGTGAACACGCTAAACCCCATCATTTCGGCGAATTGCGCGGGGGTCAGATATTCCTGATTCACAAGTATGCCCTCCTTTCACGCCGCTACAGCGGGTTTTGTTTTGTTAGACTGTTTGCAGGGGGTTACCAAACTTATGGAATGTGATTGTTGTGGTGTAGGCAATAACGGAGGTACTCAAACGGCTTTTACTTGTCAAACCTTTGAACAATCATTTTCTATTGACGAAAGATTTCTTTCAAAGAAGGAAGCGGCCGTTTGTCCGAACTGCGATTCACATGTTTCGCCCGAACTGTTGGAATCGCTTAAATTTCTTTTGAAAAGAATTCCTGAGACAACGACCAGCCGTTCATGAGCAAAACAGCTTAATAGGGATCCTTGGAGAGTACAAATTAATTTAATGCTTCATTAAGATTGACCACCAACACCACAAATTGTTACCTTGGGCAATGCGTATAAAGCACTTGTAAGCACCTGCCCTGCTTGGTAAAACTAAATGTTTTCTTCCTTAAAGGTCACAAGAACCTTAGAAGCAATTCTGTCCAAGTCTTTTTCGCTTAGGTTCCCATATTATTCAGTTTCTTGTTTACTCATTTTTTCTGCCCTTTCGTTTGGCTCGGTCCTCTGGGTTTTTACTCAATCCTCCGGCACGAGTTGGTAAACGGGCTCGCGCCATATCCTCGCGTAATTTTTTTGCCAGTTGCATAGCTTCTTCAAGTGTTTGTACCTTATAAGTGTCATAGTCATCTGCTTGTGACGAGTTAGCTTGTTGCGATTCAAGTTGCTGACATGGTGCATCCTCATTTGCTTCTCTTCGCGCTCCAATAAAAGCCTTAACCATCCTAAGCCCCTCTTGCATGGCCTGCCGGTCTGGTTCAAAGTGTTCTTCAATAATGATTGGTTGCCTCTTGCGTCCTCTTTTGGGCATACTAACACTGTATTCAGTAGTTTCCTTATAGGAATCAGTTATAATAGCATCTCCTTTCATCCGGCCTTTGCTCAGTCAGTGAATTTTCTTATATTGCCGAATTCATACTGACATTTATTTATTTTTTTGCGTTCCCGTACTAGCATTCTCTTTGAGTCTGTCGATGTACTGTTGCAAATCTGAATCTGCGATTCGCAATGACCCTCCAACCATAATCCCTCGAATGTCACCTTTTTTGATCAACCGCCTTACAGTCACTGCTGATATTCCCAAACCTTCCGCCGCAGATTTCACGTCATGTAATTTTTCGGCAACCATTGTTACCACCTCCCGAAGTTTATTATAATTAAGTGTCATTTCATTGTCAACGATGATTAAAATATATCAATGACAACTTTTTATGACAACTTAGCATAAGGAATTGCATAGAATCAGGTCTATTTAATTCTGCCCTTTTTTATTCATCACGGTAAGTCACTATTTTTTATTTCTTTTCTCCGCAAGTTTTTTATATATGAAATTATTTTTCATGGACTAATGCTCGGCCTTGCACGTTGTACTGCCCTTTGAACAATAAAAAAAGAGGCAGGATTTTATTCCCGCCTCAGACTGTCTACCATTTCATCCTTCCAATCTTTTTCAGCGAGCGTCTTGCGCGAAGCTGGCTTGACCTGTTCGAATATCCTTCCTTGCTTCGGTTCGGCGCCGGTTTAATGCCAAGCATCTCCATAATCGCCAGAAGAACAACAGCAATAATGAATGTTTCAAGCATGGGTAACGCCTCCCCTACAAGTCCATTGTATGACCTGTAAAGATCAATGGCAATTACCTTTTGCTCAAATCCGTGTTGAATCGCCGTATCTCCTTTTTGACGGCCAGCGCCACGTCGTTGCTTGAACCGAGTAATGCCTGCTTCATTCCGCGCCCATCAATTGCCGAAGCGTTCACATAAATAGGTGATTTGAGCGTTGCGGTTGAGCTTGAATTGCCGCCGTTACTTATCATGTTTCGCACGCCATCGGCAAATCCAGCAGGGACAACCATCTCTCCTTTATGAATGTTGGCCAGCATATCTTCCGGAACATAAGTCGTACCCACATCAAACGATGGAATGCCGATGGATGAAGGAGTTGAGTAGTAGCTGTCAGGATTTCTGCCCAAGCTGACAGCGGCATATGATTCTGATTCACTACTGCCGCCGCCACCAAACAGCGCACTAAGTACCAGCATGATCGCCATCATTGCCAGCATATCAACCATCATTGAGCCGAATGTTGCCTTGCTCTGCACTTCGGCGTTTTTGTCACTTGCCAGCTTTAATTTATTCTTCGCCTCATTGGTTATTATTTCCATGCTACACATTTTAGCAAAACTGGTTGCCAGGTCGTTTTGCAACCCCTGCATAACTGCATTGGCGCCGTATGAAGTCTGTTGCTGAACCGCGCTACTCTGTGCGAACAACGCGCTCGTTTGGGAAGTGGTTTGCCTTGTTCCAAACAGCATTTTTGTAAGTGATTGCGTCCATCTCTGCGCCATATCATTCGCGAATGTGTTGCCTATGGCCTTAACAACCGATTTAAACATATTGGAAATGGCCTGCCCGACTGTCTGCGTCCGGTCAATGATCGCATCGAACGCGTTGACTATGCCGCTTTTTAAGCCGTTCAGGCCGGCAAGTTGATATTTGTGGGTTTCGTTATAAAGATCAAATTCAAGTTGCCTTGCTTTCTCGGTATGCGTCCGTCGAAGTTGCAGTGTTTTCTCCAGAAAATCCTGCGTCTTGGTGTAATTCTGTGAAAGCAACTCCATTTTAATAGCGGCGCTCTGACGTTCGGATTCGTTTACGGCATTGATATACTGCCGATATGCCGCCAGTAAAGCCTCGCTATTGCCGCTGGTTGCAAGCGCAGGAACTTGTTCTTCAAACCCGCCCATCTGTTCCTTGTAGCTTGCATTATTCCCCGATTGTTGCATCTGGATTTTTTGTTTCGGCGTAATCATGCCAAGCTTTTCAGCTTGCGCAATGGCAATATTTGCGAAAGACTGCTTTTCTTTGGCGATTTGTTGCGTTAGTTCTCGATCTTTTTTAGAAACCTGCATTTCGTAGTCGGCAGATTGTTTCAATAAGACAGTTTTTTCGCGGATGGCCGCCTTTTTCTTTTCCGATCCATCTAATTCGTTTTTGATTATCAAATCTTGAAGTTCGATCTGTTTGGCAAAATCATCCCGTTTAGTCAGTTTTTCCTCTGCCAACGCCTGCTTATAGGCCGCGCTTTGCTTCTCGATTGATTCTAAAGCCGTCTGGTATTCCTGCCGGTAGTACATTTGCTTGTATGCGGTCTGCTCATGGTGTTTGGCATCTTCCAGCTTTACGACATCATCAAGCGTCTGCTTCATCAGCGCGAATTTTTCAGCCTCGGTGTATTTGACGCCAGCCAACGCAGATTCAGCGGTTCGTTTCGCTACCTCTGCTTCGTATGCTTCTTTGGCCTTTTGAAAGGCAGTTTCGTTCCCTTTGCTACCCTTGCCAGAATCATCGACAGTTCCACCGCCAGTACCTCCGGGCTTGTAGGGATTTTCAACGGCAGCAGCGTCAGCAATGGTCTTTTTCTTGGTTTCGAGTAATCCTGCCCCTTCTTTTTCTAAAGCCGCCTTGTATGCAGCGGTAGAGCGTCCTGCGCGAGCTACCAGCGCGTCTTGTAGCTTCCGCTCATCTTGAATGGCTCGCTCGCTCACAGGTTGCCCCGATTCTTTAGCCGAAAGCATGGCGTGAAGTCGATTTGTAGAACCTTCAACGTCTTGCTGATCTCCTTCAGCACTACTGGACAATGCCGCGAGTTTTGCCGAATTGATGGATTGATAAATCGCAATTTGCTTTTGCGCTTCCGTAGCGAGCCCCAATGTTTCAGCCTTGATTGCTTCAAGCCGCTCATTGGCCTTGTTTATTGTGGTTGTGCTATGGTCGATGATTGCCTGTCGTTCAGCTTTTAGAACATTTTCCAGCTTCGTTTGCTTCTCTTCCAGTTTGGCGACTTCTTCATCCATTGCTTTTTTTACATCGGAACTGTTTTTGATTCGCTCAACAGCCTCCGCCCCAAGCATGGAAGTAAGCGCCTTTGAAGTGGTTTCTAGTTTTTCCTTTGTTTTGGTACTGTCCTTGCCTGCGGCGTTCTCCTGCTCGTACTGCGCCAGCAGGCGCGGATATACCGAAGAAAGGTCATTGACAAACTTAATTTTATTTCGCAACTGGTCAATTTCAGCAGTGGTGGATGATTCCTTGTCTTTGAGTTGAGCTGTCAGCCTTTCATCTGCCGTCTGCTGATCTTGCGAAGCCTTGACCGATTCCTTGCTTTCCATGTTGAATAGTGCATAGGTAGTGGCGGCGGTAATCATCCCGCCAATAAGCAGGGACAATCCTCCTGTCGCCAACCCTCTTGCTATAGCCAGCGTTCTCTCTGCGGCAGTTAGTGCAACGGTAGCGCCTGTTTCAGCAACCTTTGCGCCTGCACTTCTTCCAATTTCAACCGTTCCCTTTTGTGTAGCGATATTATTTAATGCCTTTGCCGCTGTTGCGGCGTTAATCACTCCAGTATAGCTAACATATGCACCGCGAGCCGCCGTAACAACTACCATAAGCGTCTTTAATACGACGGATAGCTGAATTGTCCGGCCTATGATCTCCCAATTCCCTGCAGGGATTGATGATACCCGTTCGATCAAAACATTGATATTGTCTATCGCACCCTTTAGCCATTGCGTCAACCCGCTGTTACCGGAACTCATTACCACGCCCTGCAACAAATCTTTCATTCGTTGAAGTTTTCTGGACAGTGTATCAATTTGCATTTCAGCCTGGTGATGAGCAACGCCCTGCGAGTTTATGGAAAGTTCGGTTACGCGAATAAGCTCGTTGTAGTCGCCAATCAGCGAAGCAACCTTGTTGTACTGGAACTTGCCGCCCGAGATGCTCATCATCAGTTTTTCAATGTTTTTATCCGTCGAATCCGACGTTACCATCAAATCAAGCATAACCTGCTCAACGTCGCGGAAAGACTTCGTGCCATCAGCGCCGACATCATACATTGAAATGCCCATTTTCTCGATCTGCTTAATGGCTTTTTCCGTATGAATTGACGTAAGCATGGACTTTATGGCATTACCGACTTCAGCACCGCCACGACCCGTATTTCTAGCCATAGTGCCAATCATCCCTTGCAGGAAGTCAAATGATACACCGGCCAAGTGTGCTGCACTAGCAGACCGTTCATTCGCAGCGGCAAGATCCTGCGCCGAAATAATGGCATTATGAGCCACGTTGGTCCAGCTATCAACAATCTTCATTGAGAATTGTTGCGCTTCAGCAGCGTTTCTCGCCCTCATGCCATACTGCATCATCGTGGATTCAAGCGCCTTGTTTGCTTCCGTCAGTGAAAAGCTATCGGCGACCGCCAGCGTACTGGATGAATGAAGCAACGCTTCGACGGTCGCAATGTCTTTGTATGCGCGGCCCCATAGTTTCGCAGACTCGATAATGTCATCAATCTTTACGCCGTACTGACCGGCAATGTCGATAAATTCGCGAGTCGCTTGATTCAGCTTTAGCTGGTCATTCTGGACTTCTGGCAAAACCTGTTTCATGCCGGCCATGCGTTCGTCAATATCCACCAGCGATTGAAACGCAACAAACGGGGCAACAGTTACAGCAGCCGCCGCCATCCATTCGATATGGTGTCCAACTTTTCGGAAAGTATCTGTAAGCGCATTGCCGCTTTTGTTCACATTCTTGATTGCTTCATCAACCTTGCCGAAGCCAGCCGCATACTGGTCATAATTTACGCCAGCAAGGGGGTTCATGCTGGCAAGAGCGCCGGTTAGAGCCGGAGAAACGCCCAAGCTTGGCAGTCTGGTATTAAGCTTTGCCAAATCCATCTGCATGCGCTCAAACGGCACAGCGCCCATTTTTTGACTAGCGTTGACATAACTTTGCGCCTTGTCGTTCAGGCTGGTATACTGCTTCAGCAACTTGTCAATGACCTGCTGTTGCTTTTGTAAGCCGTCATTTGACGTTTGAAACGTCGGTGACTTGAATTGCTGGCTATTAGCCATTTCCATCGACGCAGTGAATTTCTTCATGCTCTGGTCGATCTGCTCCGACATTTTTGCGACGGCATTCGTAGCGGTCTGCGTCTTTTCGACGATGGCTTTCATTGCCGCATCAATAGCGGTAGTTAGCCCTTGATAGTTTGCTTCGAGAACAATTTTGTACGTGCCGATTTCGGTTGCCATGTTTCTTCACCCCTTCACTTTTATTATTCGCTGGCGTCCGGGTCCTCAAGCTGTTGCTGAAGCTCCCTAATCCGCTCTTGTCGAGCCTCCGGCGAGTCAAATGTAGTCTGCACGTTGATATCAACCGCCTGGAAAGGCCGACCATAGCCATATTCGATAAGCAGCCGACCTGCCGAAACCTTGTCCGCGCCTCGCCCTGTTCGGACCACCCCCATGAGACTCTCAATCACTTCAGGCGTGAGCTCTTGACAGATTTTCGCCAGTTCGTTCAGAGATTTAGGCCGACCGCTCGGATTAGGACTCACTCCAGGCAACCATCGACCTGCAGAATTCCTCTGTACTATTCCTGTTTTTGGCGTGTTACCACGTTCCATTATCAATAACCGCCTTTCTATTTATTCCTAAAAGTTCTTGAGTGATTTTGAAAAAAATTTGTATTCCAGTTTTTTGGCTAAAAAGTTCCAAGCTTAGAATCGCTTAGACGTGGGCTTAATGCCGCCAAATCCAAGAATTACTAAAAAAGTATCTGGATTTGAACTTTTTGGGATGGCAAAGGGGTATGCCCTAACTTGGAACATACCCCTCTTTGCCTTACCCTTTACTGCAGCACTAGCATAGCCTGCAAGTCGTCCATTGGGCAGTTGGTGTACGCCGCCGCCTGATCCATTGTCACATCTTCGTCGTGCTCAAACTCTGTACCGTTAGGCAGTATCGACACAATGCGAAAGGCATCTATGCCAATCCTGCGAATCGTGCACTTCATGGGGTTTTCTTCATACGATGCAGCCCACCACGCATCGAAGAACAGTGCACACGTCGACGACAGATTCCGGCTTGCGACTAACGTCCTATATAGTCCATGCTCCTGCAAGAACTCTTCACCAGCCGCGCTTTTGGCAGCACTCATCGTGACATCAAAGAACTTTAGCAACTGCCAATCTTTTAGCTTATGAAGCCGTGCAAAACTGACAACGAGCAAACCTATCTTCTTCCTATCCTCATCATCCGCCCTTAACAGCATGGCCTTCATTGATTCCAGCAAAAGCAGGTCTGTATTTCGCGCCCGAATGTTGAGGGTTTTCTTCAAGTATGAAATGCTTTCAGCTTCAGTCATTTTGCGCCACCGCCTTCTCTGCGTCCAATCGTGCCTTTTCTGCCTCAATCGCCGCCCAAAACTCGGGCGTTCCGTGTACCTTGACGGTCCTGCCCTCGTCAGGGAAGTAGCGCCGAGCCGTTACATCGTGTGCCTTCGCCAGAACTTCCGCAAAATCGTAGGCCAGCAATGGATCTTTGAATCGTTTTGGTCTTCCTTGCCTTCGATCTATTTCCCCATTCATGCCGAAGCCAACCATAAAGCGAATTTTCGCTTGGTCCACGATGATCTGTAATTGTTGTTTTTCCGCATTCATGATTCACGCCTCCAAAATTTAATTGAATTAACAACTGATTGAATCTGCCCCAGATGAAGCGCCACAATGCACCATCCAGCGCACGAAAGGAATAGGATTGCATCTCGTTCAATGTTCATTGGATCACACCTCCTGATGGCTTCCTGCCCTGTTCTTTTTGAAACCGCAACTCCGCCTTACCCCTTCGGATTGCCTTTTCCCAAAGCTCTTTGTCCCTTGAAAGCATATCCTGCAGCTCATTCACGAAAATGACCGCGACATAACGCGGCATCTGCACGATGATTTTGTTTCCGATCTGCATTTCCAAAAGCTCCTTTCTTTGATTTATCTGTTGCCGGATCACCAGGCCATTCTGGAATACTATCCGCGAAAATAGGCATTATTCTTTTGCCGCACATCGGGCAAAATATCGCGATGTCTGCCGCCAACCAACCAAAGCAGCGATTGCAACAAACGACTTTTCCTAACCTTGATTTTGCTTCAACCAAAGTAACCACCTCATGAATTTTTCTCATGGCTTTCTCATGTACTGATTTTGTGAGAATGTGAGAGCGCCCCGTTAAACAGTTGATATACCGGGGTTTATCCTTCCTCACATTTTAAGATCCATGTGAGATTGTCTCACATCTTGTGAAACGCATTTCATTTATACAAATCTTCCTCTCACATTTTGTGAGATTTGTCTCACATCTATTTTTAAATGTGGTACGGGGTAACCGCCGAAACTACGGTGTCTGTAGTACAACGTCTCACATTCTCACATCTTTAAAACAAGAGAGACTAATTTTAGAGAGCGTCTTTCCGAAGGACCAACACCCGGCGCTTTTCACCATCGATATTTTTTTGAACCGTGTTGTAGGTCCTGCCTCCGGTAGCGTCGGTCTCGATCATTCCTTCAGTCGCCAGATGATTCCACAGTCGCCTTTCAGTCACTGGGAAACGGCCCCCTTGCGCCTGCACGAATTTAGAAGCTTGTCGGTAGATTTCCCCAGGAAGCAGATAGTAATGATCTGAATCTTCCCATCCAACAAGCGCCCTATCATGGGGAATGCTGTCAGTGCAACTGATATGCCGACAGTAGATAGTGCGCGAAGCTATTAAATCTTCGAAGACCCTAATAAAACGAATTGCTGGTCGCTCATCGTTCGTTCTTTTAGCTTGCTCGCTGGCAAGTTTATTCAAAATAAGCCAACACTCTGTACTTTCCTTGTCTGCTTGTTCTTGCGTCATCACTCCCGATTCGACTGCAAACCGGAGAAATTCGCTATACCCGATCATCAACCACGCCACTGATTCCGCGAATCTTCCATGTTCTCCGGCTCGTGTTGCTTGAGTTCGTAGTGATTCGAACTCAGAGCGGCCCCCCTTAGCAATTTTGTGATTTTGTGATGATAGCCATGCTACATAGGAGGCCATCGCCGCTCCAAGTTCAGTTGTCCGTCCCTGGAGATCCGTTAATTTTTCTTTGTCGATATCACCGCGCTTCAAATCAAGAGCAAAATAACGAGCAGCGCCAGACTCCCCAACATCAGGTAAATCTTCACCTGTGACAAGGCACATGCCGCGAGGAATATATGCCCTCCGAATAGATAGGTCTGCATTCATCCTCGCCCGACCTTGCCTGTCTCCAAAAGCTCTGAGTAACTTCTGCGCGGCTTCCTGCATTCGGCGAGCTTCACCTTCGCTGGAAACTGGGTGAAAGTCGTCAACCACGAAGAGCGAATCCTTGCATGCAAACGCTCGCTTTTCCAGTGAATTGGCCGTGTCTCGGAAGTTACCAGGCAAACTTCTACTATCAAATTGACCGTAAAAAGAAAGAAACAATGCCGCCAGCGTCGACTTCATTGCTCCTGTGAGACCAACTATCCATAATATGAAAGCCGGTTCAATCCCTGCAAGGCGTAACGGTTCGCAAAGTGGTGCAAGAAATACTGTAGCGATCATCGGGACTGTGATTTCACGTGGCCCAACGTCTAATAACTCAATTGCTGTTTTCATACTGTCCGGATTAGCAACAGGAAGTTGATAACGAGACAATCCTTCCTCGGACACATCGACATTACTCATTCCCGCATGCAAATATCGCCAATGGCCCCCAATCTCACGCCATCCGGTGTGGCAGTATGTTATTCGAGACTCGATCCCCTGAGCGGTTAACTGAAGTGCATGGCGCAAGTAGTCTTTATTGCCCATACCCGGCTCAATGTTCGGCCCTAGGCCCCATATTTTTACGACCCAATTCATTGATGAGAACTGCTCTGCCCCAACTGCAGCTTCCGGCAAAAATCGTCCTCCTGCCAATCGGCCTGCGATAGTAAATTTTTTTGTTTGTTCCTCGCCATCGTCGCGGATGGTTTCTGATACGACCCAAAGCATTCCATTCAGAATCTGCTTATCCACTTCGACCGATAATTTTCCAACCTTTTGCGTCACCTTTCTCATTAACTCTCCGGTCTTGCTAATTGAGTATCCGCTGCCTTTCAGCAAGGGGCGCAGGTGGTCCTGGTCAATTTTATCTGTATTGGATCGCGCTGCTGTGCCCAATGCAGCGTCAACTTCACCCGGTGTTATGATTTCAGCTAACATCACGCCGATATTGGCCATTCCCTTTCAACCCCCTTACCAATGCCGCCGCTTTTTCTTCAATATTCCCCATCAGTAATTCATCCAATGTAACTTCAATTTTTCCCAGTTGATGAACTAAAATGCCCGGAATTTGGTCCGGGTCCGAAAAAACACGCAGCTGAAGTTTTATTGCTTTCTTATCCAGCAAGAGCAAGTCAATCAGTCCGAAATACTGGAATTCCAAAATTTGTTCCGGTGACTTTTTTCGCACAGTGATTAGCTGAATGGGGCCGTCCCTCGAAATGCTAAAGTCTTTCTCTATCTGACAACAAGCTTCTCGAAAGCCTAACCCCTTTGCTCGCATGACTAAATCGACACCGCTACCGCCCTCCCCGCAGCTGAAGCAATGCCATCGATTCAGCCCTGATGAAATATTAAGCGAAGGCGTCTTGTCTGCGTGAAAGGGACATGCCGCCCAGTGAGAGTGACCTTTTGGCTTGATTTCAGTGCCTATATACAACTGCCACACATTTAAAATCGGCACTTCTTTTGCGCTCGTCATGGTCGTATCTCGCGAATTACACCGACTTGATCTGTTTCTTCAGCAGGTGGGCCGCTGATTTCACGGGAAGCGAGCCAGGATTCCACTGAGTCAATATTGAACACGAATCGTCCTCCTATTTTCAATACCGGGCAACCTTCCTGCAATCGCCACCGCCTCAACGTCCACTCAGAAATCCCATAATATTTTGCCGTTTCCGCGCCCGTTTGATATTTTTTATAGGGATTTTGCTGAAGCAGATTAGTTTTACAAACCATTTGAACCACCCACTTTCTCGTCAATAATCGTAAAGCCTAATCGCGACAAAACATTGTACGCCGTCGATGTCGGAAATGCAGCGCCTGGAAGATTGGTAGCAATTGAAAGTGCTTGCTTGATAGGATACCGTATTTCGTTCACGATAATAAAAAAACGCCGACCATTTTCAGGCTCGACGTTTTTGATTTTTCTAAGTATATCGTTAGGTTCAACATCAAAACTTTGGCCATTCAAAGTGAAACGCATTTTCCGTCTCCTTTCCACTTGCCGACCTTATGCAGGGCAAGTGATTCCACTGTGCTGGAATGGGCTGAAAACTTAGTATTTTCTTTGGCTTTTTGTAATTTCTGGTCAAACTCACCAGCAACTTCGTATCCATAACGGCGTTGCTCACGCTGTTTTTCCCTGTCACGCATTTCTTAATCACTCCTATTTTTTATGCCCCGCCGCTACGTCCTTCTCGGGAAAAGCATTGGGATTTATTTTTCAAAGTTCATTTACTTCTTTACCTTCTTCTATTATAATAAAAGTAAGCAATTTAATAAATAAAAAATGCTTACTTTTATTGCTTATATAGTGCTTATGTTGGAGGGGTAATTAAAGTGAATGAAGACAAAAGCCGGCAATATCTAACTGGTTACGGAGTATATCACCAATACGAAAGGGTACTTATTGACAACGCACCCCATCTACGTCCGAAGTCTACGGATAGCATAAAAAAGACATATACGCTTGTAGCGCCAGATGATGATTACATCCAGTTTTCTCGAATAGAAAATGAGAACGATCTAATTGCTTTTTCAAGTGAATATGGGCTGTTGGGAAAATTGAAACCAATACTCCATGAATCAGATGCTCGTGATATGGCTACAGCCAAAGATCCGGATAAAATCTTCGAATCACTTGAAATGGCTCAAGAAATGAGAGTGTTGCTTGGGCTCTGGAATCAACCGGAAGCAGCCAATGAAATATTAGAATCCTTAAACTCTGGAGCCTACAAAAAATATAATCATATTGAAAACCAAATAAGGCCGACAATAGAAGGCTTAATCTCCGGTAAACATTTTGATAACTCGCAAATCATTAAAATTTATGTAGCCTTCACTGTGTCAAAGCACATAAACCACATTCGAGCTTCAATTGCAGTAACCGATAAGGGAGAAATATTACAAACATTTCTGTATTCATCTCTGCGTGAAAATCTTTGGCATCAGATGTATTTATCTCTAATAAATAAAGTCACAATTAAAAAGTGTCCTGACTGTGGGTTATTGCACATCGGGCGAGGGATATTCTGTCCTAATCCACGGTTTATTAAAGGCAAGCACAAGCATTCGGCCTGCGAAAATAGGCTGAATCAGCGAAAGGCCAAGAAGTGGCCCATAGTACGGAACTTACTTTCACAAGGGATAAGCACCTTTGAGATAAGCGAAAGGGTCAAGGAAGAACAGCGAGTCATTGAATACTGGATAAACCAAGTCTCGGCAATAAAGGGCGAAGGAGGCTCCAACCAATGAAAGGCTCAATTGAAAAGCGCGGCGAAAACTCATACCGACTCGTTGTATCAACCGGCGTCGACGGCACCGGCAAGCAGGTAAAACTCACTCGTCTTTTCAAAACCGACGACGGCATGACTGATGCGGATAAACGGAAAGAAGCCGAAACTGCACTCGCAGAATTTATCACCGATATTCGAAAAGGGAATACCGCCCAAAGCAAGGGAATGACAGTTTCTGGTCTTTGGGTTTATTGGCAGGAAAACTATGCCGTCCATAACCTTGAAGACACCTCTCTTTTTTATTACCGACAACTTTGGCCCCGCATTGAAAAGGCACTCGGAAATTCACGTCTTGACCGCATCCAGCCAAGGCATGTCCAATCGTTTATGAAAAACCTTGCCGAACCAGGCATAAAGAAAGCAAGTCGCAAAAAAAACAAGCCTGCCGGCGAAACAAAAATAGCACCGGCGAGCAGCCTATCTCCAGCGACTATGCGAAAATATCATGCCTTGCTACAATCAATATTTACCAAGGCCGTACAATGGCGATTAATGGACTATAATCCTTGCGCTCACACTTCGCCACCCAGAGCGGCACAAAAAGAAAAAGCGATCTATGACGTTGAAACCACTGGCAAATTTCTTTCAGAAATGGAAGGCGAAGAAACAGCTTTCCGTTTAATGGTTATGCTGGCATTCACCGCCGGCCTGCGCCGGGAAGAAATTTTTGGACTTCGCTGGACAGATATTGATGAAGCAAATCTTAGTATCCGACAGGCGCGTGTCTGTATAGGAAAACAAGTTGTAACAAAACAGCCCAAAACCTCATCATCACGCCGGTCTGTATCGGTTCCCGCCGAAGTAGCAACCCTTATTAAGCGCCATAGCGCCCAAGAAGCAGCCAAAAAGTTACAAGCAGGCAAATCATGGCAGGGCAGTGATCTCGTATTCACAAACAAAGACGGCAGCGCCTTGCACCCTCAAACTATGAACAATTTTCTGAAACAATTCTGTAAGATAAAAGGGCTTCCTCAGATTTCGCCTCACGCATTCAGGCACATGAACGCAACGTTTTTAATTGCATCTGGAACTGACTATCGGACCGTAAGCGGCAAACTAGGCCACCGTAATACGACGATTACAATGAACCTTTACAGTCACTTACTAAAGTCAGCCGAACAAGAAACCGCCAACACCATGACCGGGATTATTGCCACTGCTAAGCAACAGGCAAAAGATGCCGAAGAAAAACAAAAAGCCCAAGCCAAATAGACTCAAACTTTTCCAAAACTTTATAATTATTTGTGTCTACTGGTAATAGATTTTTATAGTCTATCCCCAATTCTATCCCCGAAAGGCTTAAAGGGATTTTATTCCATCCACTGGATCACCCTATTTTATTGGTTTAATCGGCATTTCGTCGGCTTGATTTTATTAGACCGCAGTCTTATAATTAAAACAATAATAAATTCCTGAGGGGAAGGGGTCACGCCTGACGCTGAGGGATGAGCCACATGACACGTGCTGTTATTGTGTCATACAGTTCATCAACTCTGCGTATTACGCGGAGTTTTATTTTTGGATGGGGAGACATAGAAATATGAACGCTCGCCTTGGCTTTATTGGCATTGTCATCGAAGATCCGACCCGGGCGCCGGATATCAATGGCATCCTAAGCAGACATGGACAGATCATTGCCGGTCGTATGGGTATTCCACGCATTCATCACAACGAAGCGGGAATCTCGGTCATCACCTTGATTGTTCAGGGAACCACCGATGAAATCGGTGCTCTTACAGGTCAACTCGGCAACATTAGCGGTGTTCAGGTGAGGTCTGCCTTGAGTAATAAATAATATCCATTGGAGGACGATATGGTTCGCATCGAAACTGATTTTCTTGGCGAAAAAAGCGTGCCCACCGAAGCATATTATGGAATCCATACGGTTCGCGCTATGGAGAATTTTTCTGTTTCCCGACAAGGCGTTCATCCTGAATTGATTCGTGCTATCGCTACGGTTAAGCAGGCCGCAGTGGAAATGAACATATCGCTTGGCTTACTGGATACCAGAATTGGTTCAGCCATATTTCAAGCGGCTGCGGAAGTTGCAGACGGCAAGCTGGCAGACCAGTTTCCTGTGGATGCGCTTCAAGGAGGCGCCGGCACGTCTACCAACATGAACGTGAACGAAGTCGTTGCCAACCGGGCCATTGAACTGCTGGGCGGTCATAAAGGCGATTATTCCCTGATCCATCCTTTGGACCATGTAAACCTTTCTCAATCCACCAATGATGTTTACCCCACTGCCTTGCGCATTGCCGCTATCCGTTTGTTGCAGCCTCTGTCGGAAGCCTGCGCACAACTGCAAGGGACTTTGCAGAAAAAAGAGGCCGAATTCGCCGGAATCTTGAAACTGGGACGAACTGAGATGCAAGACGCGATTCCGATCACCCTCGGGCAGGAATTTTCCGCTTGGGCGGAGGCGATTGCCCGCGACCGATGGAGACTTTATAAGGTGGAGGAACGTCTTCGCGAGGTCAACCTTGGCGGTACTGCGATCGGTACCGGACTCAACGCCGAACGCAAGTATGTATTCGGCGTTGTGGAACGGCTGCGATCCTTGACAGGCATTGGCCTGGCTCGTGATGAAAATATGATTGACACCACTCAGAACGCTGACGTATTTGTCGAAGTATCCGGTTTTCTCAAAGCTTGCGCTTCAACGTTGATCAAAATCAGCAACGACTTGCGATTGCTTTCTTCCGGTCCGCGCGGCGGATTCGGAGAAATTCGTCTGCCTGATCTGCAGGCCGGATCTTCCATCATGCCTGGCAAGGTGAACCCGGTCATTCCTGAGATGGTTGCTCAAGTCGGGTATCAAACAATCTCCCGCGATTTGGCAATAACGTTGGCCGCGCAAGGCGGGCAACTTGAACTCAATGCTTTTTTACCGCTCATCGCCGCTAATCTATTGCCGGCGATGGAAGAACTCACTCACGCCATGCAGTTGTTAGCTAACCGTTGCATTGCCGGCATCGAAGCAGATTCCGACCGATGTCGGGTTCATCTGGAAAACAGCGTTGCATTGATTACTGCCCTCTCACCGCTCATAGGCTATGACCGAGCTGCCGATATCGCCAAGCAGGCCTTGAAGGATCATTCACCTGTTAAGAAAGCCTTACTGGAATCCGGACTGTTTACTCAAACAGAGCTTGACACTCTTTTGCGCCCGGAATCGCTCACTCGACCGGGCATGATAAAAAGGCCATCCACTGCCAAGCTAAAGGAGGCCCCCCATGAATGAAACTCCGCGCGGCAACAGGCTGCACATCGCGCTTTTTGGACGCCGCAACGCCGGCAAATCGAGCCTGATCAACGCCCTGACCAACCAGTCGCTGGCAATTGTTTCCTCGGTTGCCGGTACTACGACTGATCCTGTGTATAAGTCCATGGAGATTTTACCCATTGGGCCTGTTGTCGTCATTGACACCGCAGGTTTGGATGACGTGGGCGAGCTGGGGCAGCTGCGCATCTCAAAATCCCTGGAAGTACTACGCAAATCCGATTTGGTTTTATTGGTAGTTGATTCCGGCATCGGAATCGGCGAACCGGAAAAATCTCTCGCCGCAAAGTGTCTGGATCAAAAAATCCCGTTTATTCTTGTATTCAATAAAACCGATTTGCAGGAAGTTTCGCAGGAAACTCTGGACACTGCCCAAACGGAACTTGGCGCGGTAACCGCCGTCGCAGCCAGCGCCGAAAAGCGCCAAGGCATCGGCGAACTCAAAATTGCCATGGTACGTTATGCTCCAGCCCATTGGGATAATCAGACCATTGTGGGAGACTTGTTGCAGCCCGGAGATATCGCAGTCCTTGTCGTACCCATTGATTTAGCGGCCCCCGCTGGTCGTCTCATTTTGCCTCAAGTTCAAATGATTCGCGACATTCTGGATCACGACGCCCTGGCTTACACAGTTAAAGAACGTGAGCTCAAAGAATGCATTGCTAGTTTGAACCGCAAACCGAAAATCGTAATTACCGACTCTCAGGTTTTTCTCAAAGCCGATGCCGACACGCCGCCGGATGTGCTGCTGACTTCATTTTCAATTTTGTTTGCCCGTTACAAGGGAGATTTGGAAACTATGGTACGCGGCGCTCATGCCATTGATCATCTAAAACCGGGCGATAAAGTTCTCATTAGTGAATCCTGCACCCACCACCGGGTAGAAGATGATATCGGCACCGTGAAAATTCCCCGCTGGCTCCGTCAACATGTTGGCGGCGAGTTAATCGTCGATCATTCCAGCGGATTGACGTTCCCGCAAAATCTGAGCGAGTACAAATTGGTTCTCCACTGTGGCGCTTGCATGACTAACCGGCGCGAAATGCTCGCCCGAATTGTTCAAGTACAGCAAGCAGGCGTCCCCATCGTCAACTATGGCGTTGCCATCGCAGCATTGATGGGCATCCTGCGCCGGGCGCTATCACCATTTCCCTTATTACAAGAGATACTGGACGAAGAGGAATAAACAAAGAGAAACGAATCCTTAAACAGCAAAAATGCCCTTGCTGTTTCCACCAAGAAGCAGCAAGGGCATTTTTTGTGATTTATTTCGTGAAAATATCGGCATAGGCATGTAACGCTGGCGAGCCGCCAGTATGCACAAACAACACATTTTCATTTACTCTGAAATACCCTTCACGAATCAACCCAATCAAACCGGACATTGCTTTGCCAGTGTATACCGGGTCCAATAAAATTCCTTCCGTTTTTGCCATTAATTTTACAGCCTCAATCATTTCCGGCGTAGGTAGAGAATAACCGGGTCCAACGTACTGATCAAAGCAAGTCACAGTATCCCTGGAAATGGAAGAATCCACACCTGCCATGATTCTTGTTTTTTCAACGATGTCATAAACTTGCGCTTCTTGTGGTTCCTTCGCCCTGCTGCAATTGATTCCAATCACCGGAATATGCGCGTTGTTTCCCTGAAAACCGACAATCAAACCCGCCTGTGTTCCTCCGCTGCCCGTAGTAGTCACGACGCAATTGAATTGAACACCCTGATCGAAAGACTGCGCCAATATTTCTTCGGCGCACGCTACATACCCCATTGCGCCAAGCGGAGTTGATCCACCAGCTGGAATGATATAAGCGGCGCGGTTCAAGTCTTTGACCTCTTTAGCAACCGACTGCATCATTGCCATCCGATCAGTCCCGCTAGGCACAACTGTTATAGCTTCCACCCCCAACAAATGAAACAGCAAATTGTTGCCACAGGCTTCAACTTTGTAGCTTCCCGGTACACGTTCTTCCAAAACCAACCGGCAATTTATGCCTTCTTTCGCTGCTGCGGCCAATGTCAACCTACAATGATTGGACTGCACTGCGCCACACGTAATCAAAGTATCTGCGCCCAGCGCCAAAGCATCTGCCACTAAAAATTCCAATTTACGCGTTTTGTTGCCGCCGGCAGCAAGTCCCATCAATAGGTCATCCCGTTTAATATAAACACGGGGTCCACCCAATGCGGCTGAAAAGCGCGGCAAATACTGCAAAGGAGTGGGGCCTTCAACGTAACGGCGTCGAGTAAATTTCGCCAGATTCATAAATATACACTCTCCTTGATTACTTAAGCGGCCATTTTGCAATTAATTCCTGCAGCAGATCAATCAACACTACTGTTCGCGGCCCCAGGGTATTCAGATCGACATATTCGCGGTCGGTATGCACGTTATAGCCGGTAACCCCGATCGAATCGATCGTCGCCACAAATTTCGACGAATAATTCCCGTCCGTCAGTCCACCAGCTGACCATTCGACAATATCGGCATTATAATCGCGCTTAACGATATTGCGATAAACATCGACGATTTTTTGCACTTGCGGCGTTTTTTCCATCGGCTCACTCGCAATTCCACCGCTTACCGTAACCTTCGTCCCCGGCGCAACTGTTTTTCCCGCCAATGCTTTGATCTCGCGATCCAATCGCTCGCCTTCCGCGATTTTATAAAACCGGGTTTCCAACTCGGCAAAAGCATTATTCGGAACAATATTAGTCTTTCTGTTTGCAGTTCCAATAACTGCAACATTAATCGTGTTTTCCGGAATAAACTGTCCATGGTCGACAATGCCGCTTGCTTTCAGAGCTTCGACCGTTAGTGTCTTGGGATCTTGCGGTTGGGGGCTGGCCAGCTTATAGATCATCCCCAGCTGATTAACCAATTCGGTAACGGCGTTGGCTCCCCGATAGGGAGTCCCTGCATGACTGGCCAGGCCTTCGACTTTCAAGTTATATTTTGCCATGCCTTTCCGTTGGGTGACTACCCCCCAATCGGGTTTCGCCGTATCCATTACGAAGCAGACATCTGCCTGTTGGGAAAGTTCGGCGATAAGCCGGCTGTTAAAATCAGACCCGGTTTCTTCTTCTGCCGCATAATACAGAATGATTTCTCCATAGTCGCGAAAACCAAGCTCTTTTAAGGTTTTCATCAAATAGATTGTCTGAACGACAATCCCTTTGTCATCTCCTGCTCCCGGCCCATAAGCCAGCTTGGTTTGTTCATCTAGCCGGAAAGGCCGTTTAGCTGCTTCACCTTTTTCAAACACTGTATCCGTATGGGCCAGCATCAACACCCTCAGTTTTCCTTCACCTTTAAATCGGCTTATTACATAGGTGCCTTTATCATTGGCGCGAAATTCGACAGTGCCGCCCAAACTCTCAAGCTTATCTTTTAAAAAGTCGGCGACTTGAGCGCTTCCCTCTGTGTTGCCGGTCCCGGAATCCATGTTTACAATTGTCTCCAAGTCCGCAACATAATCCTTAAATTGTCCATCGACTACACCCTGCACTTTGGCAATGTCTATTGTTGGCGCAGCGCCAGCTACAGAAAGGGACAGAATCATACTTCCAACCAACAACTGCATAATAAGACGTTTTATCATGACCAAGATCTCCTCTTTATGCAAATTTAGGCATTACTTGCAAATTGCAATGACTTCAATTTCAACCAAGGCATCTTTGGGTAGCCGCGCAACTTCAAAACAAGCGCGAGCCGGGCAATCTTTGATAAAATATTCGGCGTACATGTTGTTCATTACGGCAAAATCATTCATATCCTTGATGAAAACCGTGGTTTTAACCACATCATCCAAGGTGCTACCGACTTCCGCCAAAATCGCTTTTACATTTTCCAGAGATTGCTTTGTTTGCGCTACAATGCCGCCTTCGGCAAATTGCCCGGTAGCAGGAACTACCGGCAACTGACCGGATACGAAGATAAAACCGTTGGCTTTAATTGCCTGAGAATAGGGCCCGATTGCCCCGGGAGCTTTATTTGTACTTACAACGTGCTTCATATTTCGACTCCTTTTACAGTTTATTAACTGCTGCTTCAATTCTATTAAGAGCTTCAACCAATCGGGAACGCGGACAAGCAATGTTCAGTCGCATAAAGCCTGCGCCGCCGGGTCCGAAAGTAGAGCCTTCATTCATCCCTACCTTGGCTTGATCCAGGAAAAACTTGCTTAACTCTTTTGGCCCCATGTTCAGGTCTTTACAATTGAGCCAAATCAGATAAGTAGCTTGTGTCTTGGTCACTTTAATTTTTGGTATTTTTTCTAAAACAAATTTTTTCAGGTATTCAAGATTTCCTGTCAGATAGTCCAACAATTGATCCGCATAGTAATCGCATTCGTTATAGGAAACTTCAATCGGCAATGTACCAAATATGGTTCTGCCATAAGCTTTGAGGTCTTCAAGCGGTTTATAAAACAGATCATGGTTGTGACGGTTGGGAATCACTGCAGCCCCAGTCCTTACTCCGGCTATGTTAAACGTTTTGCTTGGGTTGACGCAAACCACGCAGTTGTCAGCCGCTGCTTGCGAAAGACTGCCAAACGGAATGTGCTTGCTGCCTGCATAAACAATATCCGAATGAATTTCATCCGATACAACAAAAACATTGTGCTTCAGGCAAAGCTCGGACATTTTATTCAATTCTTCTCGCGTGAAGCATTTTCCGACAGGATTATGCGGGCTGCACAGCAGGAACATCGTAGTTCTTTTTTTGCTAAGCAACTCCTCCAAGTTTTTGAAATCAACTTCATAGCTGCCATCTTCTTTGAGAATGAGATTGTTTCCCAGAATATGCCTGCCGTTGTTTGGAATGATCTCATGAAATGGATGGTAAGCAGGCATTTGAATGACGACGTTATCACCCGGTTCGGTGAATGCGCGCATTGCATACACGATGGCAGGGATTACAGCAGGAGTGTATTCTACCCAGTCAAGTTCTACATTCCAGCCGAATCTTTTTTTCTGCCAATTGACAATTGATTGCTCAAAAGTCGGAACGTTTACGGGATAACCAAAAATACCATGCTGGGCTCTCTTGACCATCGCATCAATAACCGGTTGTGGACATTTGAAATCTGTATCCGCAATCCACATGGGAATTACATCTTCGGCATAAGTATCCCATTTCTTGCAGTCGGTCCCTTTGCGGTCAACCAGTTCATCAAAATTATGTTTCATCATTATGTTCACACTCCTCACAATTTGCGTATTTATACTACATCTTTATCCGTTAATGAAGATAAACGCCACGTTGATAAGAGCAGCTACTGCCATTGGAATAGCCGTTCTTTTAACAACTTGAACCGGCGACACACCAGCTACCCCGGCTATTGCAACAATAGCTGCAGTAATCGGCGACACAACCCGACCAAAGCTCGTCATAATTTGCATGGGTAGTAGTAGCGTAATAACCTCTATTTTCATGGCTACGGCAATTTTAGGCGCCAGAGCGGCGAACGAAAAGAAAGCCGCATTGCCGGACCCCATCAGGAACGCACAGCCTGCGATTACCAAACAGAAGAGAATGATCAAGGCATTACTGCCAAGTCCAAGGCTCTGGGCGCCGGATGTCATAGCATCCACTGCACCAATCTTCATCAATCCTGCAGCAAAGACTTCACCTGCTACAATCAATGTGACTACCGTTGCAAAGCTATTTCCCATCCCTTCAAATAGATATTTCAAACTCAGCAAAGTGGCTCTAATGTCCTTTGTTCTGACATATTCGAAAGCCATACTGATAAACGTGCTCAAGAACATTGCCGTAACGACATCCATTTTGATTGTACTTTTGAAAATCGGACTGAATCCCAGGATAAACAGCATTGGAATGATAGGAAGAATAGCATAAATCAGAGGCGGACGGGTTTCGTCTTCTTTCACAAGATCAACAGAGTCATCATGTCCCGTAAAGCCTTCTCTTTTATCCCACCATTTTTGAACGAAGAAATGCACAACTCCAAGAATCAACGTTGTCGTAACAAATATGGGCAATTGATAGCTTACAAAATATACAGCGGGTTCCATTTTAGTAATGTTCGCAGCAAGAATGGCATTGCCTGAACCAGGGCCCACATCCATGTATTGGGCGCAGCCTATCACGCCAAGAGCGGACAATTTGCTAACACCCGCCCTGATGAGAATCGGATACATGGTAACCATAAGCAGCAACCCCAACCCTGCATGGCTTGGAATAAACAGCACCAAAAATTGACTGACAAAAAAACCGAACACAAGT